>OGYJ01000967.1_pt1 | contig 25216 bp, 20 predicted proteins | sample 1576531 | NCBI WGS metagenome assembly OGYJ01 (sample SAMEA3541574, study PRJEB24748) | human gut metagenome | biome: human gut; feature: human-associated habitat; material: faeces | place: China | collected 2012 | reverse complement strand
CCATAATATCAGAGGCATATTTACCTGCATTTGAGGAAGAGTCAATCGAAAGGTTTCGGTATTTTGCACCCTGGCTTTCAAGAATAGCAGAAGCCTCTTTTATGGCAGTTTTATTGCCATTGAATGTTTCGGTATTGATGCCTACAACCTCACCGCCCATTGACCTGATAGCTTCGTTTAATTCATTAAGCTTAGATAACTCTGCTACGCAGGGCTTACAGCCGTTAAACCAGAAATTGACTACAGTTACTGCATTTTTTGAAAATAAGCTTTCATCAACAGGATTGCCATTAAAATCTTTACCGGATAAATTGCTGAAAGGTGATGTGGCTTCGGTATTGTTTTTCTTACTGCTGTCAGAAGCAGTAGTATTTTCAATTTCAGCTATCTGCTCCTCGATTTTTCGTATAGCATCAATATCTTCTGTAAGTGTCTTTAACTCGGCCTCTGTAAAGGAAGCTTTGTTCGATTCTACGGTACCAGCCAGATAATCAGCATAATTGCCAGTTGGATCAACAGTGCTTTTATTCATCATGCCAAAGGCTTTGTTCCATACAGCCTCGTGCTTTGCAAAGAGCTGGTTTTCCTGCTGATATAAATCATTTAGTCTGTCATTGGAATTATCAGAAGCCTCTGTACCGGCTTTAGTTACGCTATCCTTGGTATTTGCTGTTTTAGCAGAGTCCTGTGTTCCACAGGCTGTAAATAATAATGCTATGCATAGTGTAAAAATAGAAATAAATGTTTTTCTTGTTGTCATAATTAGTTACTCCTTTAATAAAAGTTATTTGTTAGTTAATGTTAATTATTGCTTACTATTGCTGCTTTTTTTAAGATAAGCTTTGCCCATAAGCTCATAATGGACTGCATCCCTAGGACATGCTTTTATGCACGCACCACATCGTATACATTCCGGATGATTAGGCGTTTTACATACATTGACATCCATTTTACATGCCTTTGTACATTGGTTACAACTGGTACATTTGCTGCTATCGACCTTAATACTAAGAAAGCTGACCTTATTAAATAATGAATAAATGGCTCCAAGGGGACATATCCATTTGCAGAATGGTCTGTAAAATACAATGCTTAACCCAACAACAGTAATTAAAATAAGGCATTTAAACGAAAACAGCTTTCCAAGTGCAGAACGTATAGTTGCATTACCAAGCGACAGAGGTATAGCACCCTCTAGAACCCCTTGTGGACAAATATATTTGCAGAAGAACGGATCTCCCATTCCTATTGAGTTCGTTATAAGCATAGGCAGAAGTATAACAAAAACAAGAAGGATGATATATTTCAGGTATCTTAGAGGCTTCAGCCTGGCAGTAGAGAATTTTTTAGTTGGGATTTTATGGAGTAAATCCTGAAACCATCCAAACGGACACAAAAACCCACATATAAATCTTCCAAGTGTTACGCCAAGCAGAATAAAAAATCCAGTTATGTAATATGAGAATTTAAAGCTGGATGAGCCCACAACTGCCTGGAATGCTCCAATGGGACAGGCTCCTGTTGCAGCAGGACAGGAATAACAGTTTAATCCAGGTACACATACAGTTTTAGCGTTTCCCTGATATATTTTTCCTTTAAATATATTGGGAATATGTATATTAGTAAGCAGCGTGGCGGCTGCCTGTATCCATCCGCGTAGTTGTGCTATTTTATTTGATATTGATTTGTTGTCTTTTTTTCTTTTTGCTTTGTTTTTTTTCTTATTCTTATCCAATTCCAACACACTCCAGACATAGTTTTATTGCTTTGCCAAGTACTAAAGCTGCTTCACCCCTGATAGCACCATAGCTTACCATAGTAATACCAAGGATTAGCAGAATAATCTGATATAATTTTTTGTACTTCAAGATATTGTCGCTCCTTTATTTGTTTTCATGTCGATTCTTTGTTTGTGTATTTATTGACCATCTGACAGGGATTATTATACAATAGCTGTTGTAAAATCTTTGTTAAGAAAAAGGTGAAATAGAATTGAGATTATTAATAGTTGAAGATGAGAAACAAATATGTGATATGGTTGCAAAAAGCCTGTATGCGGCTGGATACGAAGTAGATACCTGTTATGATGGCATGGAGGCACTTGAGTATATTCTTGCAGAGAATTATGATTTGATTGTCCTGGATCTGAATCTGCCGGGAATAGATGGAATGGATATTTTAAGGGAATTAAGACAGAGTAATGAGGAGACAAAGGTTCTTATATTATCTGCAAGAGGACAGATTGTTGATAAGGTTGAGGGACTTGATGCGGGGGCTAATGACTATATGGAAAAGCCGTTTCATTTGCAGGAGCTTGAGGCGCGTATCAGAAGTCTGACAAGAAGGAAGTTTGTGCAGAAGGATATATGCCTTGAATGTGGCGATATAAGGTTCGATACAATAAAGCGTGAGGTATATGCTAAAGGAAATAAGGTATCACTTACAAGAAAAGAAAACGGTATTCTGGAATACATGCTTTTTAATATAGGAAGACCGGTAAGCCAGGAGGAACTGATAGAGCATGTATGGGATGCATCAGTTGACAGTTTCAGCGGTTCCATAAGAGTACATATGTCTTCGCTTAGAAGAAAGCTTAAGGCTGAGCTTGGATATGACCCGATTATTAACAAGGTTGGGGAAGGATATAAATTACGGGAGGAGTCTGATTGATGAAGAAAATGTCATTGCAGTGGAGACTTACATGCATAATTACAATATATATTGCACTTATATGTGGTTGTCTGACAATGTTTATATATAGAAATGGTGTGTATTACATTGATTCATTGCAGGAGGCTGTTGAAGCCCAGGGGGATAATAAGGGTGATGATTCAGAACAGATATATATAAGTATCCCAGAGGATAAATGGGATGAATTTGCAAAGGATTTTTCTGTCCAGGTGTACAATAATAAGGCAGATTATAAAAGAAATAGTTTAATAATTTCAGTGTTACTGGCACTTCTTGGAGGCGGTGTTACATATTTTATAAGTGGACGGGCACTTAAACCAATTGGTGAGTTTTCTGATAAAATTGAAGAGGTGCAGTTACAGAATCTGTCCGATTCTCAGATAGAAGAAAACCAGGTTAAAGAACTGAACAGACTTAGTGTTTCGTATAATAAGATGCTTGAACGTCTATCGGAGGCATTTAAGATACAGAGGCAGTTTACTGAGAATGCGGCACACGAGCTTCAGACAGTGGGACGTGATGAGACGATTATAGTTAATGCACTTGTTGATGAGGTATTGGCGGATCTGGAGCCGCTTGCACCGGAAAAGAATATAAAGCTTATTGGAAAATGTAAGGATGTAGATATGGTCGGAAGTGATATTCTTATATACAGGCTTGTATATAATCTTGTTGAGAATGCCATAAAATATAATCATTCAGGTGGACAGGTTTCAGTAGAGGCATATCAGAGGGAAAAGCAGGTTTATCTGTCAGTAAAGGATACGGGAAACGGAATTCCAGAGGAACTTAAGGAACGTGTGTTTGAACCGTTCTTTCGCGTAGATAAATCAAGAAGCCGTGAACTTGGTGGTGTTGGACTTGGACTTGCACTTGTTAATGAAATTGTGCGGGTACACGATGGCAGTATTGCAATCAGGCCTAATCCATCAGGAGGAACAATAATAGAAGTGGAGTTTGCAGTTAACAGAATAACAGCTTAAGCTGTCTAGACATACAGTCTATTAAATAACACATACAATAAAGTAATAATTAAAGTAGTAATTATTACTATTTTATTGGCTTATTTATGTAATTTTTATATTATATAATATAGATTTAAGGTGTTTGAGGATTGCGGGAATTACATAGCAATTAAGCGGTCCGGTTACATCAGTAAGTGGCAAAATTTACTTTTGACATTCTCATCATTATATAGATATAATTAAATAAGGTATAGATAAAGCTAGAAATAATATGCGTAAATAAAATAATATGAAATAATGTACAATAAATATAAAATTGTGTATTATTGAGGCGTTAGTATGGAGAAAGAAGAACAATCATATAAGAAAAGTAAGAATATAGTAGGAATTATCCAAAGCTGTTTAATATTGATACTGATAGTTCTTATTATATTTATTATGGTGGATATCAGCAGGCTGCAGGGTACAGCCCGCGTAATAAATTATGCAGGTCTGGTACGTGGAGCTACGCAGCGTGAAGTGAAGCTGGAAATTACAGAAAACCAGAATGATGAATTAATTAAATATCTTGATGATATTCTTAATGATTTGAAATATCAGAATGGACAATACAATCTTGTAGATCTTCAAGATAAGGAATATCATGACAAGTTACAGATTCTAAGTGACTACTGGGAAGAATTAAAAAAAGAAATCAAAGCAGTAAGAGAAGTAGGCTATCAAAATACAGATATTGTTAATATGAGTGAAATATATTTTAAGATGGCAGATGAAACAGTATCCGCTGCGGAAAACTATTCAGAAAGGATAGCTGTTAAAATCCGTACTTTAGAGCTGTTGTCAGTACTTGACATGCTATGTCTTGTGATATTGATTGTTATACAGACCTTAGCAGCCATGAAAATGTCTGTACTAAACAAGCTGTTAGAACAAAGAGCATATACAGATGGCCCACACGGGATTGCCAAATAAAGATGCCTGTGAAGTGCTTCTTAACAATAAGGAAACAGTTGCAAAGCATACAGCGTGCATAATGTTTGATTTAAATAATCTTAAGATTATTAATGATACAAAGGGACATTCAAAGGGAGATCAGCTTATATTGAACTTTGCCAGGCTTTTACGCAATGTAATTCCACAAAAAGATTTTGTTGGAAGATATGGCGGAGATGAATTCATGGCAGTTATCTACAATACAAGCAAAACGGAAATTGAGGATATATTAAAGCAGCTAAGCAGGGAAAAAGACAGATTAAACAGCAGTGGTAATAATATGCCAATCGACTATGCATGTGGATGGGCAATATCAGATGCTGATAGTGAGTGTACAATACAGATGCTATTAGATAAGGCAGATTATTATATGTATGAAAACAAACAGGCATATAAAAAGTCTAAGAAATCCTGAAATAAAGATTAGAAAATGATATTTTGTGCATGTCGGTATATAATTAGGTAGGATTGTGGGAGAGTGTAGCACAAAACAAACTGTAGGTATCAAGGGGCTGTTGTACCTAATAAATGAACTGCTCCCTGTCAAGTAGACAATTGAAAAAATATAAATTTTTCCTGCCAGCAGAAATTTATCTGCTGGCAGTTTTTATGCAGATTACATGTAAATTTCGTGTTTTTCCATTGGTGTTAAAATTCCGAGATTTCTTTGCAGGCGTTTATTGTTGTAGTAATCTATACATGACGATATAGAAAATGCAGGGAAGCATTGTATTTCAATGAGTTTGAGATACAGTGTTTCTGTGTTTCTATAAGAGATAGAGCCATATATTGAAAAGGTTATTGTGATGATTGTGTTGAATTTTAATAATAGAATGTATAATTGGGGTGATTTGGAATTTCTTTTTATTCTCCAAATGTAATATTAGATGTTTGTAAAAAGTAACACCTTAGTGTCTGAAATATTGAAATGTCTGAAAAATCAATATATAATATTAAATGGATAGTTATTGTGAAGTTATTTTGGGTGAGCAATAAACAAAAGTTATGTGTTAGGGTTTGCTTGACTTTATAGGAGGATATGTTAATGGCATTGAGTAATAATGCAAATATCGGGTTTGAAAAACAAATTTGGGATGCAGCATGTGTTCTTTGGGGACACATTCCAGCAGCAGAATACAGAAAGGTTATCGTAGGTCTTATTTTCTTGCGTTATATTTCAAGTGCATTTGAAAAACGTTATCAACAGCTTGTTGATGAGGGCGACGGTTTTGAAGATGATAAGGATGCATACACAGAGGAAAATATCTTCTTTGTACCGGAGGACGCTCGTTGGAAAAAGATTGCACGTGCGGCTCATACACCTGAAATAGGAAATGTAATTGATGACGCTATGAAAGCTATCGAAAAGGAAAACGAAACTCTTAAAAATGTACTGCCTAAGAATTATGCAAGTCGTGATTTGGACAAGAGAGTTTTGGGTGATGTCGTTGATCTGTTTACCAATATGGATATGGGAGACACAGAGGAAAGCAAAGACCTTCTTGGAAGAACTTATGAGTATTGTATTCAGCAATTTGCCGCTTACGAAGGCGTTAAAGGCGGTGAGTTCTACACTCCGGCAAGTATTGTTAAAACAATCGTTGCTATCTTAAAACCATTCAGAAATTGTCGTGTATATGACCCATGCTGCGGTTCTGGTGGTATGTTTGTTCAGAGTGCAAAGTTTATTCAGGCACATAGTGGCAAGCGTGGAGAAATAGCTGTTTATGGTCAGGAGTCTAATGCTGATACTTGGAAGATGGCAAAAATGAATATGGCGATTCGTGGAATTGACGCAGACTTTGGTCTATATCATGCAGATACATTCTTTAATGACCTACATAAAACATTGAAAGCAGATTTCATTATGGCGAACCCACCTTTTAACCTTTCAAATTGGGGACAGGATAAACTTAAAGATGATGTTAGATGGAAATACGGAACTCCGCCAGCAGGAAATGCTAACTATGCTTGGATTCAGCATATGATACATCATCTTGCACCGAACGGAAAAATCGGTCTTGTGCTTGCTAATGGTGCTTTATCTTCCCAGACCAGCGGTGAAGGAGAAATCAGGAAGAATATTATTCAGGCTGACCTTGTGGAAGGTATTGTTGCTTTGCCAACACAGCTCTTTTACAGTGTTACTATTCCTGTTACTCTTTGGTTTATTTCAAAGAATAAGAAACAGAAAGGTAAGACTCTATTTATCGATGCTCGTAAGATGGGATATATGGTTGACCGTAAACACAGAGATTTTACTGATGAGGATATTCAAAAGCTGGCAGATACATTTACGGCATTCCAGGAAGGTATTCTTGAAGATGTAAAAGGTTTCTGTGCTGTAGCAGACCTTCAAGAAATTGAAAAGCAGGACTTTATTTTGACACCGGGTAGATATGTTGGTATTGAAGAAGCCCCGGACGACGGAGAACCATTTGAAGAAAAGATGACACGCCTTACATCAGAACTTTCTGGTATGTTTGTGAAGTCTCATGAGTTGGAAGAAGAAATTCGTAAGAAATTGGGGGCGATTGGGTATAATCTATGATAGATGTATTTATTGATACGAATATTTTGCATAGCAGAAATGAACAATTAGATAAAGCATTGTTTGTAGAAAAATTAAAAGAAATCATTGAAGAGATAGAGATAAATGACATTTATACAGAAATTAAAATTTTATTGCCTCGAATGGTACTTAATGAATTATATCAACAGCAATTAGAAATGTTTGATAATTTGAATATAAGGCTTGAAAATGTAAGTATGCCGAATATGCAATATGATAGAGCATTTAACTATGGAGAATATTTAGAAACAACATTTAAAAAAGCAATAATGGAATTAAAACAAGGTATTGTTGCGGTGGAAGTTGTGGATTTTCCTGCTTCAGATAGGTTCGATAATATAATATCAAGAGCAATAAAAAAAGAACCTCCATTCGAAGGAAAAGAAAAGCATAGTGATAAAGGATTTAAAGATGTGCTGATTTGGGAATCCATAAAAGAATATAAGGAAAAACATATAAATGATATTATAGTGTTCTATTGTAATGATAATTTGTTAGCAAGTAATGCATTAAGAAAAGAATTTAAAGAGGATTTCAGAGATGAAATATATATAGAACAGAAAAATGCGTTAATGAAAAGACTTACCACACTTTGTAATAAAAACGAAATGGTAAAGACATTTTCGTCACAACTTAATGAGAGAATAGAAATCTGCCTAAGTCATAATAATGAGATATTATATGATTTACTTATGGAAGATCCTGTATGGAATGACGGAGATGCAATATCAGATTTTGAAGTGAAAAAAGTTAATATTCTTAACTGTAATGATATAAAGATACATAATAGAATATTATATAAAGTTGAGATAGAAATAAAAATGTATTATGCAAAGCACAAGGATAGAGATATGTATAAAATTATGGGAGAAAGACAGTTTGATATTTATTATGACTTTAATGACGATGTATTATTAACAAATCATTATGAAACTTTAACAATGGGTAGTTGTGATACATTGGATTTTATAGTATTAGAATAACTAATTTAATGAAATGACTATTGGATAAATGTGAAAGAGAGGATTGATATATGTTAGATTGGAAATTAATCCGTTTGGGAGATATTTGTGTAACAAATAAAAATAGCTATTCCTCAAAAGATAATTGGAAATTTGTTAATTATTTAGATACGGGTAGCATTACAGAAAATAAAATTACGGAGTTACAGTATATCAATATTGAAACGGATAAGATGCCAAGTAGGGCTAGGCGAAAAGTAATAAAGAATAGCATATTATATTCGACAGTAAGACCAAATCAGTTGCACTATGGGATTATAAAGGGGCCGGTTGATAATTTATTAGTTTCTACAGGATTTACAGTAATTGATGTTGATACTAATAAAGCAATACCAGAATTCATTTACTATCTCTTAACACAGAACAATATAACAGAGCAATTGCAGGCGATTGCAGAACAAAGTGTATCGACATATCCATCTATTAAGTCATCTGATATAGAGGATTTAGAATTTAAGTTACCTAATTTTATTATACAAAATAAAATAGTGTCTATTTTAGACACTATAGATAGCAAAATTTGTCAAAATGAAAAGATAAACAATAATTTAGCGGCTTAAAGGCTAATGTCGGAGACATCAAGTTCGCCGGACATCAGTTTTGGTAAAAGTGCGTCTCTTAATTTGGAAAGCCTACGATTTTCTTCTTCATTGTTTTTCATTAGAGCAAATAACGGACTTACTAATTTGTCATAATTGCTCATTGTTGTATTATTTAGGACTGCAATAGGTAACGATTTAATGGTAGTAAGGCTCAAATTTGCTTGAACAGCCTGCTGTATTCTTTTTGAATAGTATTCATTATGCCAATTACCAATGAAGAAACTATAAAGATATGCAGGAGTTACCTTGGTTTCATCAGGTCTGATAATAGCAACTGCTTGATTGGTGTTAGCTGGAAGCACACTATTATCTACCATTGCAAATCTCCCCAAAGTGCCAGCAATAGTAAATACAATGTCATTTGCTTTGATAATCGAACGCTTCAATAATGCATTTGTTTCTTCATCAATAAAAGCAAACTTGCTGCTGTCAATAGAATGATTATCAAGTATTGACTCCGCTTTTATGAAATTTATGCCTGAACTTGTAAATGATTTGCCAAGCGTTGTTGGTGTCGTTCCCTTGGTAACTACTTTACAGAGTTCTTGAAGTGGGATGAATTGCATTTCAGAAGGCTGAACGCCACCAAAAGGCTCAAAGTCAACAAACCAAGACTTGAATATTGCCTGAGCTTGCTGCTCTAAATTATTGTTTACTTGTTTGTCTTTATATTTATTAGATTAGAATATGTCAATGTATATTCAGAAAGGAAAATGATTATGACATTGGAAAATAAACTTAATATTACAGATTCCACAGAGCTTGCTAGAATGGAAGAAAAAATAAGTAAAAAAAAAGCTGTAGAATTATTTGAAAATGGATATTTAGATAATTATGAAGCTGGAACATTTAAAATGCTTGTAGCAATCCACAAATATTTATTTGATGATATATATGATTTTGCAGGAAAGGTGCGAACTGTAAATATTGCAAAAGGTAATTTTAGATTTGCGTCAGTGATGTATTTACAGGCAGCTCTTGAAAATATTGAGAAAATGCCGCAGTCAACATTTGATGAAATTGTTGAGAAATACGTTGAAATGAATATAGCACATCCATTCAGAGAGGGTAATGGAAGAAGTACCCGAATATGGTTGGATTTAATTTTGAAAAAAGAATTGAATATGGTGATTGATTGGAGTGCTGTTGACAAAGAAGATTATCTTATGGCAATGGAAAGAAGTCCAATAAAAGATATTGAAATAAAATATATCTTAAAACAGGCGTTGACTGATAAGATAAATGATAGAGAAGTGTATATGAAAGGAATAGACCACAGTTATTATTATGAGGGCTATTCTATATACAAAGCTGAAGAATTATAAATGTATACTCCACCAACGGCAGGAGATATAAAAGAACTGCCGTTGCAAGTCGTTCTCTAAAATTTAAAGGAGAATTGACTATGAAACAAAATTTGATTACAGATATTATACAAGGAATGTTACCATATTTGAATAATGCACAGAGTAAACGATTACAAGAGGTATTGCAAAATTCATTTAAAAATTATCAAATAATAGAAGATTCAGAAGAAGCAAAAGAAATGGAGCCGGACTTCGTGGAGCTTTTTTTGTCAGCCAAGCGTATTGAAGGATGTTCATCGAAGTCTCTTAAGTATTACAAGTCAACGATTACTGCAATGTTAACAGCTCTTGATAAAAGTGTTAAGTACATTATAACTGATGATATTAGAGTTTATCTTACAGAATATCAGCAAAAAAATGGTCTGAGCAAAGTTACAATAGATAATATTCGGCGTATTCTTTCAAGCTTTTTTTCTTGGCTTGAGGACGAAGATTATATATTAAAAAATCCTGTAAGGCGTATACATAAGGTTAAAACAGGTACTAATATAAAAGAGACATATTCTGATGAGGCTTTGGAACTTATGAGAGACAACTGTACTGAACCTAGAGATTTGGCAATTATTGATATGCTTGCTTCAACAGGTATGCGAGTTGGCGAAATGGTATTGCTTAATCGAAACGATATTGATTTCAATGAGAGAGAATGTGTTGTTTTTGGTAAGGGAAGTAAGGAACGAGTGGTTTATTTTGATGCTCGAACGAAAATACATTTGCAGAACTATTTGGAAAGCAGAATGGATAATAATCCGGCATTGTTTGTTTCATTGAAATCGCCGCATGAAAGGTTGAAAATCGGTGGTGTTGAAGTTCGTTTGAGGAAATTTGGAAAGCAATTAGGACTTAATAAGGTACACCCGCATAAATTCAGGCGTACACTTGCAACTATGGCAATAGATAAAGGTATGCCTATTGAGCAGCTTCAGCAGCTTTTGGGACATAGGAAGATAGATACAACATTGCAATATGCAATGGTCAAGCAGAGCAATGTTAAAATTGCCCACCGAAAATACATTGGATAGGGAGGAAAATATTATGGCTGAATGGGTTGAACGAAAAATATCTGATATTGGAACTGTTGTAGGCGGTGCAACGCCTTCGACAAAAAAGTCGGAAAATTATGAAGAAGGGAAAATTGCTTGGATTACACCAAAGGATTTATCCACATTTTCTGGTCGTTATATTGAGCGTGGCGAAAGAAATATTACAGAAATAGGTTTGAAAAGTTGTTCTACTCAACTTCTGCCTCCAAACACTGTATTGTTTTCATCAAGAGCACCGATAGGATATGTCGCTATTGCCGCTAATGTAATTTGCACCAATCAGGGATTTAAGAGTGTCATTCCCAATGAGAATATGGACCCTCTTTTCCTTTTCTACTTGCTCAAATACAATAAAGATAAAATTGAAGGAATGGGAAGTGGTACGACTTTCAAGGAAGTATCCGGAAACACAATGAAAAACATTGTTGTGAATGTTCCTACGGATAAGAGAGAGCAGGAAAAGATTGCAGCTATTCTTGGCTCTATTGATGACAAAATTGAAGAAAATGAACGAATAAACAATAATTTAGAGCAGCAAGTTTCTGTCCTTTATCAGTCGTGGTTTGAAGATTTTGAAATCACAAATGGCATTTGTCCTGAAAATTGGAGCCATCAAGAACTTTCAACGATTGCAGATATTGCAAGCGGAAAACGCCCACCTGTAAAATCAGACACTTGTAATGGAAAAACTCCTATTTCTATTGTCGGTGCGGCATCCGTTATGGGATTTACTTCTGAAGCAAACCACACAGATAAGATTCTTGTTACCGGAAGAGTTGGAACACACGGTGTTATTCAAAGGTTCAATACTCCTTGCTGGACTTCTGATAATACACTTGTAATAACAAGTCCTTATTACGAATTTACTAATCAAATTCTGCACACAATTGATTATTCATCAATGAATCGAGGTTCAACGCAACCGCTTATCACACAGGGAGATATGAAAAAGGTAGTTGTATTAGTTCCCGACGAGGATACACTTGCAAAATTCGAGGAATTTGCAGGCTCATTGATGGCTAAATGGGAAGCAAATAACAACGAAAACGTCAAACTTGCTTCGTTAAGAGATACACTACTTCCAAAACTGATGTCCGGCGAACTTGATGTCTCCGACATTAGCCTTTAAGCCGCTAAATTATTGTTTATAACATTTGTGATATTATATTTAAGAAAGGATGAGCCTATGAAACAACCAATTTTAGCAATTTGTTATGATTTTGATAAAACGTTATCTCCAGATGATATGCAGGCACAAGGGTATATACAATCAATAGATTATGAAATAGCAGAATTTTGGAAACAATCAAACCAATTAGCGTCGGATAATGATATGGATCAGAATCTTGCATATATGTATATGATGGCTAGTAAATCAAGAGGAAAAGTTCTATTTACTAAGGAAACATTGCACAGAGATGGTGAAAAAGTACAATTGTTTCCCGGAGTTGAAACATGGTTTGATAGAATTAATGAATATGGTAAAAGTAAAGGTGTTATAGTGGAACACTATATTATTTCATCAGGGCTAAAAGAGATGATTGAGGGAACTAAGGTGGCTGCTAAGTTTAAAAAAATCTATGCTAGTTCATTTTATTTTGATGAGGATGGAGTAGCAGTATGGCCGGCTCAGGTTGTTAATTATACTAATAAAACGCAATTCTTATTTAGAATAGAAAAAGGTGTTCTTGACATAAATGATCAGGCTGTTAATTCATATTTTGAGCCTAACCAATATCGTGTACCATTTAGAAATATGGTATATATTGGTGATAGTGACACAGATATTCCGTGTATGAAACTTGTCAATATCAATGGAGGACATTCCATAGGGGTATATAATTCTGAAACAAAAGACAAGTCAAAGGTATTTAGAATGCTTGATGAGAATCGTATAAAATATTTTGCACCTGCGGATTACACAGAAGGGTCAAAGCTTGAGCAATTAGTACATCAGATAATAGATAGGACGATTACAAATGAAATGTTAGAAGATGTTCATTTTGATTGTATAGCTGAAAAGTTAGATGAAACAAGAGGTCAAAGTGAGGAAGAACTAAAAAAAGAAGAATTAATTGATAAACTTGAAGATAGTAGCAATTTTGCTAATACACATTCGATTATTGAACAAATGTCAGAGATTAAAGAATGGTCAGAAGATCAAAAATGTAAATTACTTAAAATTGCACTTGAAAACAATCAGGTAACATATATTTTAAAGGATGTTGATGTTAGAGAATTTTATTGCATGATATGTAAGAATAGTAATAGTGAAGCAGCTAAATGTATAAAAGAAATTATATATGAAAAAGAGTAGGGGGGTGATACATATGTCCGCAATATTTACAGAAGCAGACTATGAAAATTCAGTTATAGAGCTGTTTAGAAATGATTTAGGATACGAATACATATACGGTCCGGATATAGAAAGAGATTTTTACAATCCACTATATGAGGATATTCTGATCGATTCTTTGAATCGCTTGAACAGAGGTTTGCCTGACGACGCTATTCAGGATGCCTTATTCAAGCTTAAAAACTTTGAAAACGGAGAACTTGTGCAGAAAAATGCTGTATTTATGGACTATCTGCAAAACGGCATTCCGGTAAGATATTTTGTTGACGGTGAGGAGTGTTCATCTATCGTCTATCTTGTTGACTATAAAAATATTGACAACAACTCATTTATCGTTGCTAATCAGTGGACTTTCATTGAAAACAGTAATAAGCGTCCTGATGTAATTCTTTTTCTGAATGGTTTGCCGGTAGTTTTGGTTGAGCTGAAATCTCCTTCACGTGAAGAAACAGACGCCTCTGAAGCATATAGGCAGCTTCGTAATTATATGCGGGAAATACCAGCTATGTTTATCTATAATGCTATATGTGTTATGAGTGACCAGTTGACATCAAAAGCGGGTACGATTACTTCCGGAGAAGACCGTTTTATGGAGTGGAAAACAAAGGATGGCGATTATGAAAATACTCAGTATGCACAGTTTGATACTTTTTTTGAAGGTATGTTTCAAAAAGAAAGATTACTCGATATAATTAAGAACTTTATTTGTTTTTCCAATGAGGGTATAAACTCTTTTAAAATTCTTGCCGGATACCACCAGTATTTTGCAGTAAGAAAAGCGATTGAATCAACAAAACATGCTACCGTCACTGATGGTAAAGGCGGTGTATTTTGGCATACACAAGGAAGTGGCAAATCACTTTCAATGGTATTTTATGCTCATTTATTGCAGGAAGCACTTGATAGTCCTACAATTGTTGTATTGACTGATAGAAACGATCTTGATGACCAGCTTTACGGTCAGTTTGCAAAGTGCAAAGACTTTTTAAGGCAAGAACCAATGCACGCAGAGAGCCGAGAAAATCTTAAAAATCTGCTTGTTGGCAGAAAGGCAAACGGTATTATCTTTACCACAATGCAGAAGTTTGAGGAGTCACATGAACCGTTATCAGAACGCCGTAACATTATTGTTATGGCAGATGAAGCACATAGAGGTCAATATGGACTTGCCGAAAAAATTAAGATTACTAAAAATGAAGAGGGAGAAGAAGTGGCAAAGCACGTTATCGGCACGGCAAGAATTATCCGTAATACACTCCCTAATGCTACATATATAGGATTTACCGGAACACCTATTTCATCCAAGGACAGGAGCACTCGTGAAGTATTTGGCGATTATATCGACATCTATGATATGACACAGGCGGTTGAGGACGGTGCAACTCGCCCTGTTTACTATGAAAGCCGTGTTATTAAACTCAATCTTGATGAAGCAACATTAAAGATAATTGACAAAGAATACGATATTATGGCTCAAAATGCCGATGAAGAGGTTATTGAAAAGAGTAAGCGAGAGCTTGGACAAATGGAAGCAGTCCTAGGGAATGATAACACTATCAATTCTCTTGTTTGTGATATTATTGATCACTATGAAAACAACCGCGAGAATTTGCTTACCGGTAAAGCGATGATCGTTGCATATTCTCGTCCTATCGCAATGAAAATTTACAAGCGTATTTTAGAACTTCGTCCTGCATGGAATGAAAAGGTGGCAGTCGTAATGACTTCCGGCAACAATGACCCGGAAGAATGGAGACAGATTATTGGAAATAAGCACCATAAGGACGAACTTGCAAAGAAATTTAAAGATAACAATAGTCCACTTAAAATTGCAATTGTTGTTGATATGTGGTTGACCGGATTTGATGTACCGTCCCTTGCAACTATGTATGTTTACAAGCCAATGTCAGGACATAATCTTATGCAAGCTATTGCTCGTGTAAATCGTGTGTTCCGGGACAAAGAAGGTGGTCTTGTTGTTGATTATGTAGGAATTGCTACAGCTTTGAAGCAAGCAATGAATGATTATACATCTCGTGATAAAAAGAATTATGGAGATACTGATGTCGCAAAGGTTGCGTATCCTAAATTTTTGGAAAAATTGTCTATTTGCCGTGATAAGTTCCATGGATACGATTACTCTAGGTTTACAAGCGGAACAGATCTTGAAAGAGCGAAAACCATCAGTGGAGCTGTCAATTTTATTATTGATAGAGAAAAAGTTGATGATAAAGATTCTTTTGTTAAAGAAGCACTTATGTTGCATCAAGCACTTTCTCTTTGTTCTTCATTGGTTGATGAGGATTCAAGATTTGAAGCAGCATTTTTTGAGTCCATTCGTGTCTTAGTTCTCAGATTGACTAATACCGGTGTTGGAAAGAAAATATCTTTGCCGGAAATGAATGCAAGAATAAATGAACTTTTAAAACAGAGTATCAAGAGTGACGGAGTAATTAATCTTTTCTCGGACATCAAAGAGGAGTTCTCTTTATTTGACCCGAAATTTCTTGAAGAAGTTGCTAATATGAAAGAGAAGAATCTTGCAGTTGCACTTTTAAAAAAGTTAATTGCAGAGCAGGTATCTGTTTATCGCAGAACTAATGTGGTCAAATCTGAAAAATTCAGTGAAATTATGCAGCGTTCTATTAATGCTTATTTGAATGGTATGTTGACAAATGAGGAAGTAATTGAGGAAATGCTTAATTTAGCTAAGCAAATTGCTGCGGCTCAAAAAGAAGGCGACCAACTTGGACTTACTGCTGATGAGCTTGCTTTTTATGATGCATTGACAAAACCGCAGGCAATTAAAGATTTTTATGAGAATGATGAACTAATTGCTATTACAAAGGAACTTGCAGATACTCTTCGTAAGAACAAAACCATTGACTGGCAGAAGCGTGAGTCAGCAAGAGCTAAAATGCGTATGCTCATAAAGAAACTTTTGAAAAAGCATAAATATCCACCAGAGGGAATGGAAGATGCTGTACAGACGGTTATGACACAGTGTGAACTTTGGACAGACAATGTGATGGAAGCATAGGAGTGGAGTAGATGGAAACAAAAAACGGCAAATCCAATGCGGCTTTTTTACATTGGATGAAACCAATAATAACTGCATTAAAAGAATTAGGTGGACAAGGGAAACCACAGGAAGTACGTGCTGTTATTGCTAAAAATGAGCATTTGACGAAAGAAGAACTTTCAGAAACAAGAGGAAAAAATAATGTCAATAAATTTGAAAATGAGGTTGCTTTTGCAAGAAATTATCTTGTTTATGGAGGATACATTGATAAAAGTATTTATGGTATATGGAAATTAACAGAGCAGGGATGGAATGTTGATATGACAGGTGAATTGGCATCGGATATATTTAAACAGGGAATGGCAGAAATGAATGATAAAAGAAATAGTGAAGCGGATTATCGATGGGTCGAATTTTATATGAATTTTGCGGATATTTTACTCCAGTTCAAGAATAATCGTTCTGATTTAATTGAAAAAATTAGAGAAGTATATTCCAGCATAAATTTTAAATTACCAAAATTGGAGATAGATAACGATATTGTGGATATAGATCCCTTTACAATTTTTGCTTTGTTTAATAAAGGCATTACAAATGATAATAGAGTAAAAATTCTCGGAGCAATAGCTGAAATATTTAATGTAAAAGCAGATGTGCCGGTTGCTTTTGATGGAATACCTGTTGTAAATAACTTAAAAGCAACATTTTATTATTTTAAAGGAGAAAGAGATATTAATGATATAGACAATCTTTGGGAGTTATTTGATAATGCCATTAAATATTCAAACTCGTTAAGTGAGCCATATAAAAGTAATATGCAAAAATCTTATGATGAAGTAAGAAAACAAAAAGGTGTGAATTGGAATATTACGATGGGATTATATTGGATAAGACCCAATATATTTATTAATCTTGATTCTCGTAATAGAGAGTTTTTGAGTGACGTGGATAATATGCCGCATTATTTTACTTCTATATTTGCAAATGTAAATAGAGGACTTCCGGATGGTGCAAGCTATTTCTTTATGTGTGAACAAGCACGAAATGCTTTAAAGAATGAGGAATATCCATATCATAGTTTTCCGGAATTGTCATATTATGCGTGGAAATCAACAAAGGAAGAAAACAGTAATGATGTTTCCACAACGTCTATTGACTCAAACGTAAAAGAAACGAACTACTGGCTTTATTCTCCGGGAGATAATGCATCTATGTGGGACGAATTTTACAATCTTGGTATAATGGCTATCAGTTGGGATGATGTTACAGATTTGAAGCGGTTTGCATCAAAGGAAGCAATTAAGGAATACATGAGAAAAATTTATGATGCAAGCTATTCTTACAAGAATAATGCACATTGTCTGTGGCAATTTGCCAATGAGATGAAAGAAGGAGACGTTGTGTTTGCTAAAAAGGGTACGTACAAGATTGTAGGAAAAGGTGTTGTTACTTCTGATTATATTTATGATGTTTCGAGAGATACCTACAGGCATATAAGAAAGATTGATTGGCAAAATAAAGGCGAATGGGAACTTCAAAAGCAGACTGTAATGAAAACGTTGACTAACATTACTCCATATCCTGATTATGTTCAGGAATTATTGGATTTGTTTGCAGAGGATACGCCAGAAAAGGTACAGGAACAGAAAGAGATTAAATATCCGCCATATTCAAAAGAAAAATTTATAAATCAGGTCTATATGGATGAAGATACATATAATACACTGACTGAACTGCTGGAAACAAAATATAATGTGATTTTACAGGGTGCACCTGGAGTAGGAAAGACATACGCAGCAAAAAGGCTGGCATATTCTATTATGGGACAAATTGATACAAGTCGTGTTGCAATGGTTCAGTTCCACCAAAGTTATTCTTATGAGGATTTTATACAAGGATACAGACCATCTAAAGATGGATTTAAACTTGAAAATGGTACGTTTTATAAGTTCTGTAAGGAGGCAGAGGAAGATAATGAAAGGCTTTATTTCTTTATCATAGATGAAATTAATCGTGGGAATCTGAGTAAAATATTGGGTGAGCTTATGATGCTTATTGAAAAAGATAAGCGTGGCGAGAAAATAAAACTGCTTTACTCGAATGAATGGTTCACAGTACCGAAGAATGTACGAATTATTGGGATGATGAATACGGCAGACAGAAGTCTTGCCCTTATGGATTACGCGTTACGTCGTAGATTTGCTTTTTTTGACTTTGCACCAGCATTTTCTTCGGAGGGCTTTAAAAATTACTTAACAGAAAAGAATTCTTCTAAACTTGAAAAATTGATAAGTGTAGTAGAATTGCTTAATAATGCTATTTCAATAGATGAATCATTAGGAGATGGATTTAGAATTGGTCATAGCTATTTTTGCACAGATGATGAAGTGACAGATAGCTGGCTGAAATCAGTTGTAGAATATGAAGTTATTCCACTTATTAAGGAGTATTGGTTTGATGAGCCGGCTAAGATAAGGGATTGGTCATCAACATTAAGGAGTGCTATAAAATGATTCGCATCCAAAATATTTATTATATGCTTTCCTATGCGTTTCAGGTACTTAACGAACAAGGCTATAAACAGATAGCAACAGAAGAGTTTGAAAATGTCGCAGAACTCTGTTCAGCCATATTGATTAAAGGCGTAACATCACAAATAAAGCGTGGCTTGGGTAAAGAATATGTGGAGCAAACAGATTCATTAGCATCGCTTAGAGGAAAAATAAACATTTCTGCTTCTGTGAAAGGGCAAACATTGTTGAATAAAAGGATGATATGTAGTTATGATGAATTTTCTGTAAATTCATACATGAACAGAATTCTTCGGACAACTATGGAAACGCTGATAAAAAGCAATATAAGCAAAAACAGAAAGAAACAAATACGAAAGTTGCTCATTTATTTTGCGGAAGTTGAGCCTTTGGAGCGAGAACGAATAAACTGGAAATTGCAATATAATAAGAATAATCAGACATATCAGATGCTGATTTCAGTTTGTTATCTTATTCTTAAAGGGTTGCTTCAAACGACAACAGATGGAAATACAAAATTGATGGATTTCTTAGATGAACAGCGTATGTGCAGGTTGTATGAAAAATTTATATTGGAATACTATCGAAAAGAGCATAAGGAAATAAAGGCGAGTGCATCTCAAATACCATGGGACTTAGATGATGGTTACAGCGAAATGCTTCCGATTATGCAAAGTGATATTATACTTAAAAGTGTAGATAAAACGTTAGTAATTGATGCAAAGTATTATGCCCATACCACGCAAAGTCAATATAGCACGAATACGCTGCATTCTGGAAATTTATATCAGATATTTACTTATGTGAAAAATCTAGATACAAATAAATCCGGTAATGTTGCAGGAATGTTATTATATGCCAAAACAGATGAGATTGTGCTGCCAAATAATGATTACAAAATGGGTGGAAATCAAATATCAGTTAAGACATTGAATTTGGATTGTGAATTTGCGGAAATAAAGATACAGTTGGATGGTATAGTGCAAAAATATTTTGACTGTTATTAATTGTAGATAGGTATATATAAACAGAATGATTAGTTTAGAAAGAACGGGTTATAGAAACAAAGCCGAGAAATTTATATTTACAAAAGATTTTATCGGAAAGAACCAATGAAAAAAATATTCTTTCTGCAACACAGTTAATCAATATAATGAATGAGAAAATGCAAAAGCCGATGAGGATATGCAGGAAAGCGAATAGTGCAGAATAGAAATTGTGCAGACGGTCTGCACAATTTGCAAGATTAAAGTTCATTGAATAAAAAAGCCTTTATGGGCTATAATTTTCAATGAGAACTTGAAAACTTGATAGAAAACATATATAATATTGATTGAAAAAGCCTAAATAGGCGGAAATTTTCAATGAAATGGAGTGGGCTTTATGGAAATTAAGCGTGATAGTTACCTTGAACAGTTGATTGCATATCGTTTTGATGGTTTAGTGAAAGTAATTACCGGTATCAGGAGATGTGGAAAATCCTATCTTCTCAAAAATATATACCGAGATTATTTAATTGAAAATGGTGTGAAAGAGGAGCAGATTATTACGATTGAACTTGACCTTGCGAAAGATATTAAATATCGTAACCCGCTTATTCTTTCATCGTATGTAAGAGAAAAAGTGGAAAAGAGCAAAGACGAGTATTACCTTTTCGTTGATGAAATTCAAATGTCTGATGAAGTGGCTAATCCATATAATCCGGACGGTAAGAAAATTACTTTTTACGATGCTCTTAATGATTTTAGAGGTTTATCAAATTTAGATGTTTATGTAACAGGAAGCAATTCAAAAATGCTTTCCAGTGACATTCTTACTGAGTTTAGAGGACGAAGTGATGAAATAAGAGTACACCCACTTAGTTTTGCAGAATATTACTCTGCTGTTGGTGGGGATAAAAACGAAGCATTTGATGAATATGCATTCTATGGCGGTATGCCGCTTATCTTGTCAAGACCTAATGATACAGCTAAGATGAATTATCTGAAATCACTTTTCTCAGAAGTATATATTAAGGACATTGTTGAACGTAAGAGAATTGAAAGGCAAGATGTACTGGAGCAGATTTTAGATTTACTCTGTTCATCAGTTGGCTCATTAACAAATCCGACCAAAATTGCAAACACTCTGAAGTCTAAACAATGGGTCAGTGTGTCTGCCAATACGATTCGGGCATATATCGGACATTTGGAAGATGCATTCCTTTTTTCAGAAAGTAAGCGATATGATGTAAAAGGTAAATCCTATTTTGACTCGCCAAATAAATATTACTGCGAGGATATTGGACTTAGAAATGCAAGAATCGGATTCCGTCAGCAGGAAATGACGCATATAATGGAGAATATCATATATAATGAGTTGAATATCAGGCAGTTTTCTGTTGATGTTGGTGTTGTTTATGCAAGGACACTCAGTGAAAAAGGCAATTCAATTCGTACTCCAAGGGAAATAGATTTTGTCGTAAATTCAGGAGGAAAACGAACCTATATCCAGTCAGCGTATACGATGCCGACTGATGAAAAAGCAGAAGTAGAACTCAGACCATTTACACTTACAGGAGATTCTTTCCCTAAAATTGTGGTAAGAAAAGATATTGGAAAGCGTTGGTATGATGATAATGGCATTTTGAATATTAATGTGATTGATTTACTTTTGGATAAGGAACTTATATAAAAAGAGCATATAGCAATTGTTGGAGGAAGATAAGACGGAATTATGATAGAATATTGGAACTTAACATGATATAATAATAGAAAATTTTTAGGAAGAAGTGAGAACGATATGAAAATTATCCGAGATAACTACTCAGTACAGTTGATGTAAACTGTTGGCAGATTGTGCTGAGGTTAAAAGAAACTTGCTAGCAGTCGTTGACTGTACTGTCCTAATGCTTGAAATACAATCTATAAAGGAGTACAGTTATGCGTTATATAAAAGAAATATTAAAGAAAAACAGAATATGGGTATTAGTCTACATTGGGCTAGGTATATTTAATGCATTTATGGCTAATTACAAGGCTGACTATTTCCAAAAGGTCATTGATGGATTGGCTGATAGAACACTTGCATTTGCAGGAGTTGCAACATATGGTTTTATTTTGCTGGTAAATTATTGTATGAATTATTTGGATAATTATCCTGAAAAGAAATTGGAACATGGTATTTATCTGGATTTTAAGCTTTTGTCCCTTAGAAAAATAAGTACAATTGATTATACAGAATACCAGAAAATAGGTACAGGCAAACTTGTTCAAAGGATTGAGAATGGTTCAACAGCAGGAAGAAATGTATTATTCAATTTCTGGTTGCGTTTGATTCGAGACTTACTTCCTACCATTGGTTTTAGTATATACTTTATTTGGAAAATAGATGAAAAAGTCACTTATGTACTGTTTGTAGGCTATGCGTTTATTTTTATAATAACCAACATTCTATTAAAGTTTCTTTACAAAATAAAAGAAAAGATTTTGAATAGTGAAGAACTATTAAATCACTATTTGGTCAGAGGCTATATGGAAATGTTGGTATTTCGTATGAGTAAACAGTTCCCGAGTGAAATAAAGAAGACTTGTAATGCAAAAGAGGATATTGTTTCATCAAAAGTAAAAATGAATATGATTCATGAAGCATTCTTCACAATATTTGCACTACTTGTGGCAATGTTAGATATTGGTATTCTTTTTTATGCATGGAAAACGAAAAACCTTACAGTAGGTTCTGTGGTTGCACTAATTGCACTGATTGAAAATGCTTATACACCAATTGCCGTTTTTAATGTACTTTATGTCCAATATAAATTGGACAAGGCGTCGTATAAGAGATTTGAGGAATTTTTAGGCTTAAAAGACGATGTTCAATTAAGAAACGGTAACGCAATAAATACAAATGTTGGAAAAATTGCAATAAGAAATTTATCATTCCAATATGAGGAACGAAAAATTATTGATGGCTTGAGCCTGTCAATACAAAAGGGAGAAAAAATAGCTTTTGTAGGAGAAAGTGGTTCCGGAAAATCGACCTTGATTAAGATTTTATTAGGGTTACTAAAATATAATCAGGGAGAAGTTCGCTTAGGAGACATGGAGTTAAAAGAAATTTGTCTTAATAATCTGTATGATAGAGTTAGTTATTTATCACAGGATGCCCCTGTTTTTGACGGAACAATAAAAGAAAATCTGGTATTTGAGAAACAAGTGTCAGAAGAACAAATGCTAGGGGCATTGAGTGAAGTGCAACTATCTCATTTAGTTGAAAATCTTGCGGAAGGTTTAAATACTGAAATTGGTGAGAAAGGTACTTGTTTATCGGGTGGAGAAAAACAAAGACTTGCATTAGCTCGCTTGTGGTTTGAAGACTCCGAACTTGTCATTTTGGATGAAGCAACATCTGCAATGGATAATTTAACAGAAGAAAATGTAATGAAATCAGTTATGCAAAAAATGAAAGATAAAACTGTCATTGCCATTGCACATAGATTAAATTCCATTGCAGGTTTTGACAGAATTATTCTCTTTAAAGAAGGGAGGATTGTTGGACAAGGTACTTTTGAAGAACTACTACATACAGATTCTTATTTTATGGACTTGTATAATGCGAATGTGAAATAATTGTTTTTTAGGTCGAAACTTGTAAAAATACAAAGGGGCTGTTGCTATTGCACTTTTTTAATTGTTAGAGTAGCAGTCCCTTTGTGTACTTAAAGTTCAATAGAGTCTTCTGCGTCTACCCATATCTGCATAGTTCCATCCAGATATAGTTTTGCATATTCAAGGGGTTCATCAATAGCAAGAACATTTAATGCACACTGAGAGCATGGTGTAGTTTTAATACCATCTTCTGCCTTGTTGCAGTCAATACGGAGCATATATCCGGCACAAGTGTAAATGTCTATGCTATTCCGGTACATATTGTATTCTGCGTAAATAATATTCATATCGTGTCTCCTTCAAATCAATTAATCAAAATAAGAAATTCAGAAGCATTTCAATCAGTTCACCATGTCAGTTTCATTTTGTGTTATACTGTGTTATATGATTTTGTTTCCCTTGCTTTTTCCCTTACCAGAGTCCGTAAACACTGATGGAACGATATAACACAAGGGAATATATAAGGGAAAGCTCACCTGTCACAAACTTAGTATTTTCAATGGTTTGTGAGAAATTTGATAACAAAATATAACAGTTATTAAATTCCTTAGAATAGGTGAAATCTCAATCGGAATTTGTGAGGGTAATTATGATAAATTTTTTGAATGATATAAGGAATGCAGAAAATCCAATATCCAATAATAGAAAACTTATAAATACCATAGCGATATTGTTTCTCGGAATAGCTTTGGGAACTTTCTCAAAATATCTGGATTTTCGTCAAACTGAACTTCCAGGTGTGCTTATGGCAATAAATGGAGTCTTAGATATTGGTAATTTTCTTGGGCGTTTTGCAATCTGGATATTGATTGCACTGTGTATTTCTATTTATAGCAATTCTGCAATAAGAGCAAGCATCAATGTTTTTGTATTCTTTGTTGGTATGGTTGCAAGCTACTATTTGTATTCAAACTATATTGCAGGATTTTTCCCAAGAAGTTATGCGATGATTTGGTTTGGATTTACAGCTGTTTCTCCATTATTGGCTTTTGTCTGTTGGTATGCAAAGGGGAAAAGCAAACTGGCATTTATACTATCAGCGCTGATTTTGGCAGTATTGTTCAATATGTGCTTTGTATATGGATGCTGGTATTTTAATGCAAAATCTGTTTTGGAAGTGATAGTCTTTATTATTGGACTTATTGTTTTGAGGAGAGACACATTGAGGAGTTCTGCGCTAATGGGAACGATTAGTATAGTTCTTGCGGTTTTACTTGATATGGTTATTCCATTTCATTTTGGATAAACAACTTCAAGTTTACAGAACTGAATCAAAAGAGCTCGAAGGAGCTCTTTTTCCTTTTTTATAATAGTATCATTATGGTATAATAGAGACATTAAAATCGGAAGTTGGAGGATACACGCATGAAAATTGTAATCATTAATGGAAGTGCCAGAAAAGGAAA
>OGYJ01000961.1_pt1 | contig 25279 bp, 19 predicted proteins | sample 1576531 | NCBI WGS metagenome assembly OGYJ01 (sample SAMEA3541574, study PRJEB24748) | human gut metagenome | biome: human gut; feature: human-associated habitat; material: faeces | place: China | collected 2012 | reverse complement strand
ACAAGGGAGCTCCGCCCCTTGACCCCGCAAGGGACATTGTCCCTTGACCCTTTTTCGGCGTCCAGGCTTGAGCGCGCTTCCTTTACTCGGCTTTGACCGAAGTTTTTTCACCTTCCGTCGTCAGCTTACGCGCCCAAACCAAGTACAGCGTCGCCGACAGCACAATCCCAACAATCCAGCCGACCGGCCACGAATACCACACGCCGCGAATCCTGAAAATCGGCGACAGCGTAAACGACAGCACCACCCGCAGGAACAAGTCCGACAGCGTCGCAATCATGAATTGCAGCATCCGCGCCGCACCGCGCTGCACGCCGTCCACCATCAGCTTAATCGACAGGAAGATATAGAACGGCGTGACAATATGCAGGAAGTCCACGCCGACATCGACCGCTTCCAAGTTGCCGTCGCTGATAAACGCATAAACCAGCGGTTTCGCAAAGGCATAGAACACAACCGCGAAAATCGCGCCCATCGTCATGCCGATGGCGACGCCGCTGCGGCAGCCGTGGCGCACACGCTCGTTCTTGCCCGCGCCGAGGTTCTGGCTGGTGTAGTTGCTCATGCCGTTGCCCAGCGCCGTCACTGACGTGACGAACATGTTGTTGAGCTTGATTGCCGCCGTGTAGCCACCCATGCACGCCGTGCCGAAGCCGTTAATGACGCGCTGCACAAGGATGTTGCCGACGCTGATGAAGCTCTGCTGAATCGCGCTGGGGATGGCGATAATCAGCATCTTTTTCAGCAGCACTCCGGAGAAAAGCGGGCATTTCTCGCCGCCGACGACCTCATGCACCTTCTTCAGTACGAAAATCACGGCGACAATGCCGCTGATGGACTGGCACAGGAACGTCGCCCATGCCACGCCGGGCACACCCATGTGGAAGTCACGGACGAAGAGGATATCCACAAAAATATTCGCAATCGAGGACACGGCGAGGAAATAGAACGGCGTTTTGGAATCCCCCAAGGCGGAGAAAATGCCCGTCGCGACCTGATAGAGCATCAGGAAAACATAACTCATGAGGTAAATTTGGATGTACGCCACGGAGTCCTTCATCGTCTCCACAGGCGTGTCCAGCAGTGTCAGCATCCATTCGGACGTCAGCATTCCGACAGCACTCAGCAGCACGCCGAGAATGCCGCAGAAGATGAGCGCGGTCGTCACGCAGGTATGCACCTGCTTCATTTCCTTCTGCCCAAACAAGTTCGCCGTCACAACGGATGTGCCGATGTTGCAGCCGAACGCGATGGCGATGAAAATCAGCGTGATTTCGGAGCTGTTGCCGACGGCAGCAAGCGCCTCGGTGCTGATGAAATGCCCCGCAACAAAGCTGTCCGCGATGTTGTAGAGCTGTTGGAAGATGATGCTGCCGAACAGGGGCAGCGAGTAAGTGAGCAGCACCCGGCCGGGCTTGCCGACGGTCAAATCCTTCATGAGGAATGCCTTCTTTCTGTGCGTAATCCATCGCTCATTTTACGCTTGACAAGTCATGATGTAAAATATATAATTGCTATGGCATTCATATTTTGGAGGAATGATTGATGGAACTGACCCAGCTGACGTACTTCCTGACCGTTGCGCAAATGCAGCACATGACGCGCGCCGCCGAAGCGCTGCACATTGCGCAGCCCGCGCTGACGAAATCGGTGCAGCGGCTGGAGAGCGAATTGGGTGTGCCGCTGATTGCGCGCAAGGGGCGCGGCATTGCGCTCACGCCCTACGGTCAACGGCTGGCGGACGAATTGCAGCAGCCGCTGAATCAACTTTCGCACATTCCGGAAGTGATGCGGCAGATGGCGAATCAGCAGGCGCGAACACTGCATGTGTGTGTGCTTGCTGCGTCGGATTTGGTGACGGACGCCGCCGTTCGCTTCCGCCAGACACACCCGGACGTGCATTTTGCAATGACACTGCTCCCCCGCATCAGCGACGCGGCGCATCCACCGTATGACCTGCTGGTGGATTCGGACGGGACGAACGGCGACGACGGGTTTCATGAGCGGATTCTGCTCGCCGTGCCGCAATCCTCCCCGCTCGCAGTGCGAACCTCCCTGCACCTGAACGACCTGCGCGGGCAGGAGTTCATCAGCGTGATGGGCAACCGCCGTTTCCGGGAGCAGTGCAGCCAGCTTTGCCAGCAGAGTGGATTCATGCCGCAGTATGCCTACGAGTGCACCGGGCCGTCGACCGTCCGCAACCTGATTTCGCTCGGCTGCGGCGTGGGCTTCTGGCCGGAATACACATGGGGCGCGCCGGGCGAGGGTATCCGGCTGCTGCCGATTGACGACGCGCGCTGCGTCCGGCGAATTGTCCTGCGCTGCGATGCCAGCGGCAACATTCGCCCATTGGCGGAGGAATTCCGCGCAGCGCTGCAAGCGCAGCTGATGGCGCTCACGCAGAAGTGATTCGCATATTTCCGCCCAATTGAAAAAGCACCCGAAACAGTTTTCGGGTGCTTCTTCATTTACAACGTAATCCAATACTGTTCCAAGTTGATATTCCGTTCTTTGCAGTGCACGGTTTTCGCGTACACGCCGCCGCCATGCAGAATCGTCTTGCGGCTGCCGTCATTCCACGGCTCGCACGCCACCATCACGCGCGTCAACCCAATGTCCCGGCAGTACGGCAGGACATTTTGCAGCATCCACGTCGCAACGCCCTTCTTCCGCTCGTCCGGGCGCACCGAATAGCCGATATGCCCCGCGTACTCGCGCAGGAAGTCGTTCAATTCGCGCCGCACCTGAATCATGCCGACGATTTTCTCCCCGCGAAGGCAGACAAACTGCGTCGCCGGTACCCAGCGTTCCGGCACGTTCGTTCCTTCATCCAGCGTTTTGCAAAACGCAATCCATTCCGCCGGATCTGCCATGCGCGAAAGCGGCCCGCAGCCGTCCATCTCGCTGCCCGCGTCCAGCATTGCCTGCCGATACGCGGCAATTTCACTGCTCATTGCCTCCGTCGGACGCATCAGGTGCAGTTCTTCCATCGGATTTTCCTCCTTTTTACTCCTCCACCACCGCGCGAATTCCCTTCACGCGGCGCACCACGTCCGCAAATTCATCCGGCGTCAGCGACTGCGCACCGTCGCACAGCGCGTGTTTCGGGTCATTGTGTACCTCAATCATCAAGCCGTCCGCACCCGCCGCCGTCGCCGCCATTGCCATCGGCTTCACCAGGCGCGCAACGCCCGTCGCGTGGCTGGGATCAACCAGAATCGGCAGATGCGTCTTTTCGCGCAGCACCGGGATGCAGGACAAATCCAGCGTGTTGCGCGTCGCCGTCTCATAAGTGCGGATGCCGCGTTCGCACAGGATGACTTGGTCGTTGCCGCCTGCCATGATGTACTCAGCGCTCATCAGCCACTCCTGAATCGTGTTCGCCAGCCCGCGCTTGAGCAAAATCGGCTTATGCGTCTTGCCCAGCACCTTCAGAAGCTCAAAGTTCTGCATGTTGCGCGCGCCAACCTGAATAACGTCCACATCGTCGAACAGCGGCAAATGCGAGGCATCCATAATTTCCGTCACAACAGGCAATCCCGTTGCTTCCTTCGCTTTCAGCAGCAGCTTCAAGCCGTCCTCATGCAGGCCCTGAAACGCATACGGGCTGGTGCGCGGCTTAAACGCGCCGCCGCGCAGGAGCGTTGCGCCCGCCGCTTTGACCGCCTTGGCAACCGTGACCATCTGCTCTTCGCTCTCCACGGAGCAAGGGCCGGCGATAATCTGGAACAAGCCATGCCCGATGGTCACGCCGCCGCAATCCACCATCGTATCCTGCGGATGGAACTTACGGTTTGCTTTCTTGTAGGGTTCCTGAACGCGGCGGACAGCCTCCACTGCATCCAGCGAGGAAATGAGGTCGGCGTCCACGCGTGTCGTGTCGCCCACCAGCCCCAGAATGGTGCTGTTTTCGCCTTTCGATTCGTCGATGCGCAGCCCCATGCCAAGGAGAAATTGTTTCAGTCGGTCAATCTGTTCCTGCCGTGCTTCGTGCTTCAAGATGACAATCATGGTGTTTCCTCCATACTTCCGGACATCATTGTCCACTACAATTTGATACTAATTCGATTCTAAAACATGGCATCGAGCATAGCAGATTTTTCGTTCCGGCAAAGCTGAGTGAAGCGAGGCGTACTGGAGGTACGCGCGAGCGGAACGAAGCAAAGCCGGGGCGGAAAAGATGCTGTGCGAATGACATGCTTTCAATGAGAATTAGTATAAAACAGCGAAAGCGCCCTGCCGCCAATGTTCTGGCCAGCAGGGCGCTTTTCTCATCTCCGGGAGAATACGCCAAATCACGCCCTGCTTTCTTGATGCAGCGCGTAATAATAACCAACCGCGAAACGGTTCATCATGGCGTTCCTGCTCCCTTCGTCTGTTCTTGGCATCTATCATAGCGCAAAAAGCGCAAAAAAGCAAGAGGAAAATTGTTTCTCTCCTGCTTTTCTGCATATTTTTATGCGGACTCATACTATTTTCAAATGAGAATGCGCCAAGGCGCGAGCAGATGGCGCAGGCGAATGCAGGAAATAGTATTAGTCGTTGTTCTGCGCTTCCATGTCCTCCAGATAGCGTTCGAGCTTGCGCTTGACGCGCTGGAGGGCGTTGTCGATGCTCTTGACGTGGCGACCCAGGTTGTCCGCGATTTCCTGATAGCTTTTCCCGTCCAGATACGCCGCCAGCACTTCCTGTTCTAAATCCGACAGCACCTCGTCAATGCGCTGATGGATACCGCGCAAATCCTCCTGACTGATTATCAGCTCTTCCGGGTTCGACGAATGCCCTTCAGCGCAGACGTCCAGCAGCGTGCGGTCGCTTTCCTCGTCGTACAGCGGTTTGTTGAGCGACACATAGCTGTTCAGCGGAATATGCTTCTGTCGCGTCGCGGTTTTGATGGCAGTGATAATTTGGCGTGTGATGCACAGTTCGGCAAAGGCACGGAAGGACGCAAGTTTCTCCGGCCGGAAGTCGCGAATCGCTTTGTAGAGTCCAATCATGCCTTCCTGCACGATGTCCTCGTGATCCGCACCGATGAGAAAGTAGCTGCGCGCCTTGGAACGGACGAAGTTCTTGTACTTGTTCAGCAGATATTCCACCGCCACCGAGTCCCCCGTGCGGCACAGCGCCACCACGTCCTCGTCCGTCATGCCCTCATAGACCGAATGGGCGGCACTGCTGCTCAGCAGCGGCACGGAAGCAGGCTGTTCCGGTTCGCCGGGCACAGCCTGTCTCAACGGAAAATCCAGCAAAAATGCATCGTCTTCCGGCAGCATCGGCTCTTCCTGCTCCATCGGGTCATTGTCCTGATTCATTGCATTCATTCGATCGTCTGACAAACTGTTCACCTGCTTTTCGGGCGGCGCAAGGCGCGTCTCCCGCTTCACTCTCCGCGCCGCAGCTTTTCCAGCCGTGCGCGGATGTCCTCCGGCATTCGGGAAAAAATCGTGTTTCGGTTCATATAGGGCTGATTCTGGTGCGCCGACATGCCGCTTTTGCGCATTTCGCGAAGTTCGCGCAGCAGTTCCCGGCTGGTCATGCGAATCGCGCCGCTGGACAGCACCTGCGATTGCTCCAGCCCGTCCGATGTAGCGACGCGCAGTTCCCGATAGCGCGGGGTCTGTGCCGCGGCACGCTCGATGTAGCTGTCCGCCGTTTCGCCGTGGCGGGTGAAAATCAGCGTCAAGTCACCGTGTTTCTCTTCCGTCGTCGTCGTGCGCTCGGACTGGTAGCCGTCGAACACCAGCAGGATTTCCTCACCCGAAAATCCAGCGTAGTCCTCCAATTGGCGCATCAACCGGTCGCGCGATTCGTCCAGCGGCCAGCCCTTTTTCTCCGCCTCGCTCCACGCGCCAATGACGTTGTAGCCATCGACAATTAACAGCGGTTTCATGCCCGGCGGCTGGACAGCACGCGGTACATCACCACGCCCGCCGCAACGGACGCATTCAAGCTGTCCAGATGCCCCGCCATCGGCAGGGACACCTTCTGGTCGCAGTTTTCCAGCACGAGATGGCTGATGCCCTCGCCCTCGCTGCCGACAACCAGCGCCACGCCGCCCTTGAAGTTGACCTTCTCGTAGTCCGTGCCGTCCATCGTCAGCGCGTATGTCCAGATGTTGCGCGCCTTGAGCATTTCAATCACACGGGTCATGTTCACAACGCGCGCAACCTTGATGTGCTCAATCGCGCCCGCGGATGCCTTGACTGCTGCCGGGGTCAGCCCGACTGCACGGCGTTCCGGCACAATCACACCGTGCGCGCCCACGCACTCGGCGCTGCGGATAATCGCGCCCAGATTGTGCGGGTCGGTGATGCCGTCCAGCAGAATTAGGAACGGGTCTTCGCCCTTTTCCTCCGCTTCCGCCAGCATCGCCTCGACCGTGCTGTACTGGTACGCCGACGCGAACGCCACCATGCCCTGATGGTTCTTCGCCAGCTCGTTCAGGCGCTGATGTTCCACTTCCTGCACCGGGATGTGCGCTTCCTTCGCCATCTGCACGATTTCGCGCGCAGAGCCGGTCAGCTCGCCCTTCTGCACCAGCAGCTTTTCGATATCACGACCCGCCTTGAGCGCCTCGCGAATCGGGTTGCGCCCTGCCAGCAGGTTCTCCTGCACTGCTTCTTCCGCCACGGGCTGCGCCATCACGGGCGCAACAGCCACCGGGCGGTACTCCGAATCGCGATAGGACGGTGCCGGACGCTCGTCGGTCATTTCCGGGCGGCGGTCATAGCGGTCGCGGCGCTCGTAGGGCTTCCGGTCGCCATAGGACTTCTTCTCACCATAGGGCTTGCGGTCGCCGAACGACTTCTTCTCGCCATAGGGCTTGCGGTCGCCGAACGACTTCTTCTCGCCGTAGGGCTTGCGGTCGCCAAAAGACTTCTTCTCGCCGTAAGGCTTGCGGTCGCCGAACGACTTCTTCTCGCCATACGCACGGTTGTCGTCACGCTTGCCGCTGGGACGGCCGCCGTGGCGCGCCCCGCGGTACTCCGAGCCTTCTTCCACCCACTTTTCGCGCCCAAAGGACTTCTTGCCCTGCGGCTTGTGGGACGGTGCATTGTCATAGTATGCCATATTTCAAATTCCTCTATTCTTATTCATTGTCGGTTGATTGATTCTGCTTTTTCTGTTCGTCTGCCAGCGAATCGAGCCATTCGCGCCTTGTCCGGCGAATCTCCCCTGCCTTGCCGCAGGATTTTTCCCCTTCCGGACACGCGCCGCGCAGACATCCGGGCCCCGCGTCCGCAAACAGCGCCGGGGCAATTTCCATGCACAGGCGGTGCATTTCCGTCGCCAGCGCGCGGATTTCCCACTGCGCGCGGCTGCACATGCGCAGGCTGAAGAAGTGCCGCAGCTCGCGCACGTTCATTGTCACCATCATGCGCGTTTCGCAAGCGCCGGGCAGCACGAATCGGGCATCCTCATTGCCGCCCTCGCCCGCGCCGAGCTTCTCCTGCCACCCAGTATACCACTGGTGCATGGTGTCCATCTGCCGCTCAAACTCCGCGACAGCATCTTCACCCAGCGCCTCGATTTTCGGCGGAACGATGTAGCCGAAGCCCTTCTCGTAGCTGACGTAGCGCTGGCTCTGCACCGAGAAGCTGGCGAGCCGGTGGCGGGTAATCTGCGCCAGCAGGACGCGCGACACGCCCTCCATCGCAAAGGTGAAGCTGGCATGTTCCAGCACGGATTCATGCCCCATCGACAAAATCCGGCTGACGAATTCGCTCTGGTCGTCACGGCTGACGCGCTGCTGCAAGCTGTCCACCGTCGCGCGGGAGTAGCACAGCCGAGCGCCGAGCGCCACGACCTCCTCCGGCGAAAGCGTATGGCGAATCAAGGCGACTTTCATGGTTGAGCGGGGCATGATGCAACCTCCTGACTTTTTCGGAACAGTTCAAGCAACCGTGCCTCCTGCCCAGTCAGGTACAAATACCCGACGAGGGCTTCCAGCGCCGTTGCTGCCTGATAGTCCATGGCGGTCTGATTTCGAGGCGCAGCGTGGTGCGCGTGGGTATTGCGCCCGCGGCGGACAATGGCGTTCTCTTCCTCGGTCAGCGCTCCCTCGATGCGTGTCAAAGCCTCCGCCTGTGCGTGTGCATTGACGACCGTGACCGCCGCCTGATGGCAGTGATGCAGATTATACCCCCGGTACAGCAGTCGTGACCGAGTCAGCAAATCATAGACCGTATCCCCGATATACGCCATCTGGAGTGGATTCAGGCGGCGTGCATCATCTTTGGTCATCGGCGCTTCTTCGCGCAGGGTCAAAGGCATTTCCTCCTTCATATGCCCGAAAAAGACAGGCATACCGAATGAAGCGTCCTTTACAGACACAACCAGTGTATTATACCATATTTTCGCCCTGTCCGACAAGGGTTTTCCGCACCTTTGGGGAAGAAAATTTGTCGCGCGTGCCGTTTTCCGGACACAAAAATACCGAACCGCGATTGCGATTCGGCATGTGGTACACCATTAGGGACTCGAACCCTAGACACCCTGATTAAGAGTCAGGTGCTCTACCAACTGAGCTAATGGTGCACATCTGCGAAGCATCCGTCCACCTTATCAGCGGCGTTTGCATCAGCAGATAATATTATAGCGCGATTCAGCGATTTGTCAAGAGGGAAAATCACTTTTTTTCGAGAAAAATCAGCTTTTCTGCGCATTTTCATGTGTCCACGGGGCATTTCGCCCGTCCAGACCCGCCAGAATGCCGCTTCCAAAGGCGAACATCAGGTTGAAGCCGCCGCAGTCACCGTCCACATCCAGCACCTCGCCCGCCGCGTACAGTCCCGGCAGGCGGCGATTTTGCAATGTCGCCGGGTCAAAATCAGTCACGGATGCGCCGCCCGACGCTACCTGTGCGCTCTCGAAGCCCTTCACGCCGCGAATCGGCAGCAGCCACCCATCCGCCGTTTTCGTCAGGCGCTCCGCCATGTCCGCCGTCATTTGCCCGCACAGGCTGCTTTCGGTTACGCGCCAATCCGCCTGACGCATCAGCGCCGCCGACAGTCGCGGCACGCACAGCCCGGTCAGCAGCTCCGCCATCGGGCGCTGCGCCCAGTCTCTCCGGCGGCGGTGCAGTTCCCGGCGGAACTCGCCCGCATCCGCAAAGCCCATACCCTTCACCAGCGACACGCGAAGCATCCGCCCGTCCTTTGCATACCGTGCGCACTGCATCACGCACACGCCGCTGACGCCGTAATCCGCGAACAGCAGCTCGCCATCCTCCTCATGCAGGACGCTTTTCCGGTCGATAACCGCCACCTGTGACTTGACGCGGATGCCGCTCAGCCCCTTGATTGGCGTGCTATCTGTGATGATTTGCGTCAGCGCGGGCGCGAAAGTCGTCGCGGGGCAGCCGAGATTCGTCAGCAGACGCAGGGCGCTGCCATCGCTGCCGAGCTTGGGCTGGGCGCATCCGCCGCCGCTGATGATAACGCGGTTCGCCCGAAAGCGCTGCCCATCCGCCGAGAGCGCCGTCCAGCCATCATTTTCACGTTGCAGTGCCGTGATGGATACGCCCGTCACCACCCGCACATGCAAGGCGGTCAATTGCAGGCGGAGCGCATCCAGCACACTTGAAGCCTGCGAACTGACGGGGTACACGCGCCCCGCCTCTTCCTGCCGAAGCCGCAGTCCAAGATGCTCCCAGAAGGCTTTCTGTGCCTCTGCGCCGCAGTGAGACAGCACATCCGCCGCGAACGCCGCATTTCCCGGATAGCGCGGCGCACCCGTGTTCATCAGGTTGCAGCGGCCGTTGCCCGTCGCGAGGATTTTTTTGCCAACGCGATCCATTTTTTCCGCCACCGTGACCGTATCGCCGCATTCCGCCGCCGCAATCGCCGCCGCCAATCCCGCTGCACCGCCGCCGATGACCAAAACGCTTCCCATAATCTGTGTTTCCTCCGCTTCTTTCCTGTATGCCGCGCTGCCTGATGACATAGGCTATCCGTGTCATAGGAGGCGATAACTTTGACGCAGCAAGGCAAAAAGGCCACTTGGCGCTCGCTCGTCGCGCTGGAAGCCGCCACGCTTGGCGCAGGGGCGCTCGTCGGCTTTCTCACCCGCGACAGCATGGACTTCTTCCACGCTCTGAACAAACCCGGCTTTGCGCCGCCGGGCTGGCTCTTCCCCATCGTTTGGAGCATCCTCTATGCGTTGATGGCGTACTGCATGTGGCTCGTCCTGCGCGCGCAGGGGCGTGACCGTTTTCTGCTGCTGGGGCTGTATATCGCCCAGTTAGCCGTCAACCTGATGTGGCCCGTGCTGTTCTTTATCCTGAAGGCGCTTGGGCTTTCCTTCTTTTGGCTGATTCTGCTGCTCTGCCTGGTTTTCATCATGGCGGTGCATTTCGGGCAGCAGAAGCCCCTCGCCGGATGGCTGCTCATGCCGTACCTGCTGTGGGTGACGTTCGCGGGCGTGCTGAATTTCGCCGTCGCCCGCATGAACCCCTGATGCACGCTCCATGGCGTAAATCTTCCGCAGCGGCGCAGTCAGTGTGCCGTCCGGCTCGTAAATCATCAGCGGCGGTTCGGGGTGCAGCATCGGGCGCGCATCCTTGAGCGCCTCAATCATCACCAGATTCGCCGCCTTTTGCGCCGAGGGGTAAATCAGCTGAAACCGCTTCGGCGCAAGTCCGGCTTTCTCCATGTCCTTCATCACTTCCAGCATCCGCGCCGCCGGGTAGATGACCGCCATCCGCCCCTTGCCGCGCAGCAGCTGATACGCCATCTTGAACCACGCCGTCAGCCCGCTTTTCTGCTGATGGCGCGCCAAGGACAGCGTTTGCGCCGGATTTGGCAGCGTCGTGCCATGATGCCCATACGGCGGATTGCAGACGATGACGTCGATGCTGCCAGGCGCAAGCACCTCGTCGGCACTCTCCACCGGCAGAGCGTGGATGCGGATGATATGTTCCAGCCCGTTGAGCCGCACGCTCCGCCGCGCCATATCCGCCATATCCGGCTGAATTTCAAACGCATCGACGCTTTTCGCGCGCCCCATGCCCGCCAGCAGCAGCGGCAGGATACCCGTCCCCGTGCCAAAATCAGCACAGCGGTCGCGGCTTTCCGCCCGCACGAAGCTCGACAGCAGCACGGCATCCATGCCGAAGCGGAAACCCTGCTCCTTTTGCAGGATGCGCAGCCCCGCCTGCTGCAATTCGTCCACCCGTTCGCCGGGCAGGATGTTCAGTTTTCCGGCGCAATCAGCGTCAATCGGCTTGTCAGACAATAGCCTTCCTCCCCTTCTTCTGTCCGCACACGGCACCAGATTTCGCCCTTTTCCAGCACGGTCAGCACCAAATCCGCTTCGACTTTCGCCGTTTCGGGCGCATCAACGCTGCACCACTGGTAGAGCGTTTCTGCTTGGCGGATGCTCGCTGTCCACCCAGTCACTTTTTCCAGCGTCACGTCCAGAATCGGCGTATCGCTGATGACGACCGCACCGGGCGCGCTGTCGCTCAAATACTGCGACGCGCAGTAGCCCTCTTTGCCGCCGTAGCGGATGTAACTCCAGCCGTTTTCCTGCGAAATGAATGTCACCAGTGCGCCGCGCGGAAGCCACTGCACAATCGCCGCGCCCGTATTGGGCGACTGCCGCATCGCCAGCGAATCCGATTTTGTGCTGACGTATTTTTGCCCCAGCGGCGCGTCCGGCTGCTCGCAGGAGAGCGCATCCGCCGTGAAATAGCCCGTCATCTGCCCGACCGCGGCATAGCACCAGCCGCCGTCCTGCGCAAGCACCGTCACCTGCGTTCCTCGCGGGATTGTCGCCAGGACTGCCGCATCCGCAGCCATCGCCTGACGAAGCGGCGCATTGTCCGCACTCACCCACGCAACGTAGCTGCCAGCTGACACGTCCTCCTCCACCTTCGCAGGCGGTTCGGACGCAGCTGGAACAGGCGTTGGCGCTTCGCTTGGTTCGGGGGATGCCGTCGGTTCAGGCGTTGCGCCCGGTGTGGGCGTCCCACTCGGTGTGGGCGGCCCACTCGGTGTGGGTGTCCCACTCGGCACATCAAAGCGCAGGTACTGCGTCATGACGTACCCGGTCAAGCTGCCCCAGCGAACAGCACACCACGTTTCGCCGTATGTCGTGACGATGATGCTCGTTCCCTTCGGGATTTCCGCCAGCACGGGGTATTCTGTGCCCGCACCCTGCCGGAGGTTGAGCGTCGAGGCGGTGGAATTGACAATCACGGTTTGTTCGCCGCTTGTCGTCGGCACAGGCGTCAATTCGATGCCGACGGCGCTGAAATCAAGGCTGCTTGCCAGCACATAGCCGTCAATGCCGCCCGCCGTCACGCGGCACCAGCTGCCGTCGCTGCTCTGCACGGCAATTTGAACGCCCTGCGGCAGGTTCATCAGCACCACCGCAGCAGTAGACGGGGTCGCCCGAAGCGCTGTCGCCGTCCTGACCATCGCAGAACGCCCGGTCTGGCTCGTTTTGCCCGGATAAGTATCGCTGAACGTGAGATACCCCGCCGCGCAGTAGCCTGTTTTCGCGCCATACTGTATGCTCGCCCAGCCGTTCTCCACCGCGAACACGCACAGCACCGCGCCGCCGGGGATGGTGGACTGCACCGCCGCATCGTAGCTGCCGGACGCGCGCAGATTCAGCGAATTCGTGCCTGTCACGGTCGCCCAGCGGGTGATGGGTGTCGGGTTTTCGTCGCTCTGCGTCGGCGGCGTGCCGGTGAACGTCAGATTTTCCGTGCGGACGTAGCCGACAATCCGCCCGAAGCGGATGAGCGTCCAATTATCGCCCTTCGCCAGCACAGTCACGGCGGTTCCGGCGGGCAGCGTCGTCAGCAGTGTGCCGTTGTCCGAGGCGATCAGGCGCACGTTCAGCACGTCCTCCACATTCACCAGCGTCACCATGGCTTGATTAGGCGCGGCGGGCGAAATCGTCGCGGGGGCTTCAGTCGCCGTCACGGGCGCGTCGCCCACGGGCGGCAGAATCGTGTGCGTGAAGGTGTACTGCATCCGCACGCAGTTCTCGTAGTAGAAGCCGAGAATCTGGTCGTATGTATAGCCCAGGTTCGCCATCTGCTGTGCCCCGCGCTGGCTCATGCCGATGCCGTGTCCGTAGCGCCTGACGGTCAGAACAAACGTCTCCCCATCTGCCTTGACCGACCAGAGTTCGTTTTTCGTCGTGTTAATGGACAGATTGAGGGCGCTTTCCAGCTCGCTGAAAATGTCGAACGTCAGCGTCAGTCGGCGCGTTTCGCCATCCACAAGCGCCGTCACGTCAAAATCCAGCTTCGTATATAAGCGGCTGGGTGCGGCGTACTTCGGCGTGTGCGGCGTAACGGCCTCGATGCGCAGAATCGTCGCGTCTGGCGCTTTCGCCTGCAACAGGCGCGTCAGGCTTTGATTCTGGCTTGCGTGGGCAAATGCAGCGTAAATCGTCATCTTGCGCGTGCTGCTGTACGGGTTCATGCGGTCGAACGGGTCTTCCTTAACCGTCAGGTAATTCACGCCGGATGAGCCCCACGCGTTGCGGGCGGATTCGGTCTGCCCACCGTTGGACGCGGTGTAGTACGTCCCGGTCAGCTTGCCGTCGTTCATGGCGACAATGCCGCGCGTTGCGTCCACCGCCTCCGCCGCCCGGTCGCGCTCCGCCGGACTGCCGTTGTACACCTGGTCAGCGGTCGTGTCCACAACGTCGTAGACCTTCGATGCGTTCGCATTCATGGCGCGCAGGGTGTACGTCCGCGCCGCAACCGCCTGTGCTTTCAGGGCTTCCAGCGCCGATGATGACCCCATTTCATACGGCACGACGCCATAGAGGTACGATTCGATGTACACGTTCGCCACGACATAGAGCCGATACGTCCCGCTTTCCAGCTTCGACACAAGGTGCAGGTCACCGGGGTAGACATTCTGCGGTCTTCTTGCCTGTGCAATGCGGAATCCGCCGTCCGTCTGCCGCCGCCTGAGCGCCATCTCCCGCCCCATGCTGACCGTATCGCCGCCCCGCGTCAGGCGGATTTCGCCTGTCGCGCTGCTGTGGCTGATGCTGACTTTCTCGCCATTCGCCAGCGCCATCGTCTGCCCGCCGCTGACCGCCATTGCGCCGACCGCCGTCACCGTGAGCGACGCGGGATTGCTGCCAATGGACAGCAGGCGCACACGCACCATGCCGTTGCGTGTGGCAGTGCTCCGCTCCAGCGGCGCGGACTGTACGGCAACATCCGCCGTGTCCTCGGCGAATGATGTGGGCATTGCGGAGAGCATCAGGAAAAGCATCAGAAGCAGGCACAGTGCCCGCTGGTATCGGAATTGCACGGGAAAATCCTCCTTGTGGTGGTACTTCTCCTCCATTGTAGCAGAAAGCGCCCGGCGTGTCATGCAGATTGTAACAAACCGCGCTGGAAATTTCCGTCACGCACAAAAAGGCAGGCGCTCCGACCTGTTGGGTTCAGGTCAGAACGCCTGTCGGATGATGCGGATTATTCCTGCGTTTCCGCTTTCTTCGCGCGCGGCTTGCGGGCGGGCTTTTCTGCCTTTGCCGCTTCCTTCGCCGCCTTGTCCGCCTCGATTTCCGCCTTCGTGCGGCGCTTGCGGGCGGGCTTCGCGGGGGCTTCCGCGGTCACTTCCGCCGCAGCAGCTTTTGCCGCCTTGTCAGCTTCAATTTCCGCCTTTGTGCGGCGCTTGCGGGCAGGCTTTGCAGGCGCTTCGGCGGCTTTCGCGGCTTCCTTGGCTGCCTTCTCCGCTTCCTTCGCCGCCTTGTCGGCCGCAATCTGCTCCTTCGTGCGGCGGACGCGCTTGGGCTTCACGGGTTCTTCCTTCTCATACGGATACGGGACGACCACTGGGTTCGCCTCCGCGTCGTCATCAGAAGATGTCTTCTTCTGATTCGATGCGGAGTCATGGTCGAAACGCCCGCTCACCAAGCCTTCGTACAGTTCCATATATTTCTTGGATGAGTTCGTCCAGCTGTAATCGCCAGTCATGCCGCGCTGCTGAAGCGTGTGCCACACATCCTTGTGGTTCTCGTAGTAGTCGATGGCACGGTTGATGACATTGAGCATGTCATTGGCGTTGTAGTTGAAGAACGTGAAGCCATTGCCGTCGCCGGTGTACTCGTTGTAGGACAGCACCGTGTCGCGCAGACCGCCCGTCTCGCGGACAATCGGCACTGTGCCGTAGCGCAGGGCAATCAGCTGGCTCAAGCCGCACGGCTCGAACTGGCTGGGCATAAGGAACATGTCGCAGCCCGCGTAGATTTGATGCGCCAGCGCGTGGTCCATCGCAAACCGCGCCGCGACCTTGCCCTTGAACTCGCCCTCTGCCCACGAGAACAGATTGACATAGCGGCTCTCGCCCATGCCCAGCACAACCAGCTGCACGTTCTCGCTCATCAGGTCGCCGATGATGTAGTCCACAAGGTCAAGCCCCTTCTGGCTGCTCAGGCGGCCGACCATGCCGATAATCGGCACATTCGGGTCAACAGTCAGACCGAGCTTTTCCTGTAGTTCCGCCTTGCACTTTGCCTTGCCGGACAGGTCATCCGCGGTATATTCCGCCGGAATGCGCGCGTCCGTCGCGGGATTGTAGTCCGCCATGTCGATACCATTGAGCACGCCGAACACTTCATGCTTGCGCGCGCGGAGCAGACCATCCAGCCGCTCACCGTAGTATGCCGTCTGAATTTCCTCGGCATAGGACGGGCTGACGGTGGTGATGATGTCAGAATACACCAGCGCAGCCTTCATGAAGTTCGCGCAGCCGTAGCACTCCAGCTTGTCGTCCGTCCACAGGCTGTCGCCCAGACCCAGCACATCCTGCACTTCGCGGATGCCGAACACGCCCTGATACTGCAGGTTGTGGATGGTGAACATGGTCTTGATGTTCGCGAAGAACGGCAGGTGGGCATACTGAATTTTCAGCAGTGCGGGCACCATGCCGGACTGCCAGTCATGCGCATGAATCACGTCGGGCTGGAAGTCCAGCAGCGGCAGGGCGTTCAGCGCCGCGCGGCAGAAGAAGCCAAAGCGTTCGTACTCGTCGCCGCCCATGCCGTAGATATACGGGCGGCCAAAATAGAACTTGTTGTCCACAAAGTAGAACTTCACGCCGTCCTTTTCCAGCAGTTCAATGCCGCAGTACTGACGACGCCAGCCCAGCGCGACCTCGAAGTCGGTCACATGGGTCATCTGGTCAACATACTGCTTCGGCACCGCCGCATACAGGGGCAGCATCACGCGCACGTCGTGACCCTGCTTCGCCAGAACAGGCGCCAGCGCGCCGACAACGTCCGCCAGACCGCCGGTCTTGATAAACGGGACGCACTCGCTCGCCGTAAAGAGAATCTTCATCGTTTCTATCCTCCATCAGAAATATTTCCTGCCGGGGGCAAGGGAAAAGCAATCAGGGAAATTCAGCGAATTAAGCTCAGATACGATTTTCAGATGAGAATGAGCCAAGATGCGAAGCGAATTTTTTCTTTCCTGCTAACGGGAGTGAAACGCAGCGTAGCAGCGCTACGCTAAGTGGAACGACCGGACGCAGGAAGGAAAAAGGCGCGAGCAGATGGCTCAGGCGAATCTGAAAAGCGTATCCAAAAAACCGCACCAACAGTATAGCACATATTGGCGCGGTTTGCAAATCCGAACCGCGTCAGTGATTCAGGCGATTCGTTTGTTAGATGACAACATTCTTCGCGATAACAATCGGGTACGCCGCCGGGCCGATGAGCCGCGCGCTGCGCTTGATGACCGTTTGCTTGTCCAGAATGCAGTTTTCGATGGAAGCGTCGTTGTGCACCTGACCATCCTGCATGATGATGCAGTTCTTCACATGCGCACCGGGGGCAATGCGCACGCCGCGCGCCAGCACAGAGTTCTCCACCGTGCCTTCGATGATGCAGCCATCCGCCACCAGCGAGTTGACGACGGTCACATTGTCGCCATAGCGGGCGGGCATCTCGTCGCGAACCTTGGTGTACACAGGCAGCTCCGCCGTGAACAGGCGATGGCGAATCTGGGTATCCAGCATATCCATATTGAACTTGAAGTAGCTCTGCACGGAGTCCATGCGCCAGCACAGACCAGTGTACGCCCACGCATTCACGCGCGCCGTGCCTTCCGTCACCAGACGGAGCAGCACATCACGGTTGAAGTCATGATAGCCGTGCGCCACGCCCTTGTCCACCAGCGTGCGCAGCAGCTCACGCTTCATCACGACGACCTCCATGCTCGTCAGCGGCAGGTTCGGATGCGTCGGATCAACTTCCATGTCCGTCACCATGCCGCTTTCGTCCACCGCCAGATAGCAGCCCAGTTCGTCGCGCTGCATGTTCGGATCAGCGGTGTACATGATGGTGATGTCCGCGCCGCTGTTCTGATGATACGCCACAAACTCCGCGATATTCGCGTTGTAGATGATGGTGGAGTTGCTCAGCACCAGATATTCCTGCTTGGAGCGGGAGAGATAGTTGGTGTTGGAGCGCAGCGCATCCAGCATACCAGAGTACACGCCAACATTCTCGCGCGTCAGGAACGGCGGCAGCACCTTGAGGCCGTCATTCTTCCCGTGCAGATCCCACTCCTTGCCGGAGCCGATGTGATCCATCAGGGAGTGATAATTCTTCTGCATGATAACGCCGACGTTCTTGATGCCGCCGTTGACCATCGAGGACAGCAGGAAGTCAATGACGCGGTAGCGGCCGCCCACAGGCAGTGCCGCGATGGCGCGGGTCAGGGTCAGCTCGCGCAGATTGGCGTCATTTTCGCCGGTGTAGATAACACCCATTACGTTTTTCATTTTCTTACATCCTTTCCGCTGCTGTGATTATCAGAATTTGGTGTTTTCGTCCACCTGCTGACCCGCGGTCACGCTGACACCGGCGGGAAGGGTGACGCCCTGACCGACGACGGCGATATTGCCCGTCTCTTCGCCGACCACGCAGCCCGCACCAATCACGGCATTCTCCGCCACAATCGCCCGACGGACAACCGCGCCGCGCTTGATGACCGCATAGGGCATGACAACCGAGTCAATGACGCTTGCACCCTCTTCAATGGTCACGCCTGCGAAAATCACGGAGTGCTGCACAGAGCCGTAGACTTCCGAGCCTTCCGTAACCAGCGAATCGCTCACGACAGCGCCCTTGGCGATGTAGTGCGGCGCAAGGCCCGGATTCTTGGCATAGATGCGCCACTTCTTGTCGTGCAGGTCAATCGGCATGGGCACGCTGAGCAAGTCCATGTTCGCTTCCCACAGGGACTCAATCGTGCCAACGTCCTTCCAGTAGCCCTCGAAGTTATATGCCACCATGACCTGCTTGTCGTTCAGCATCGCGGGGATGATGTTCTTGCCGAAGTCATTGGCGGATGTCTTGTCCGCCTCGTCCGCGGTCAGGTACGCGCGGAGCTTCGCCCACGAGAAGATGTAAATGCCCATGGACGCCTTGTTGGACTTGGGTTGCTTGGGCTTTTCTTCAAATTCAACAATGTTGTCGTCCGCGTCCGTATTCATGATGCCGAAGCGGCTCGCTTCTTCCCACGGCACAGGGCGCACAGCAATCGTCGCATCCGCGCCTTTGCGGATGTGGTACTGCAGCATGGCATTGTAGTCCATCTTATAAATATGGTCGCCGGAAAGAATCAGGACGTAATCCGGGTCATACTGCTCGATAAACGCCATATTCTGATAGATGGCGTTTGCCGTGCCGCGATACCAGTCGCCCGTCTTGCCCGTCTGATAGGGCGGCAGGACGAACACGCCGCCGGTGGACAAGTCCAAATCCCACGGTGCGCCGGAGCCGATGTAGGAATTCAGTTCCAGCGGCATATACTGCGTCAGCACGCCCACGGTGTCAATGCCGCTATTGGTGCAGTTGGACAGCGGGAAGTCAATGATGCGGTACTTGCCGCCGTAGGGAACAGCCGGCTTTGCCACCTTCTTAGTCAGGACACCCAGACGGCTGCCCTGTCCGCCTGCCAGCAGCATGGCAACACAGGTCTTCTTTTTCATGATGAGAACACGCTCCTTCATCCTTGTTTCTTGCGAAGCGCACCGACCGTGCAGGATTCGCGCCGCCCTCGGTGCATCAGGTGGCACGGTGATGTATGTGAAACAGCGCTTTCGCTCCTCCCCTGATTGCGGCGAGCGCCGATTCAGCCGATGGAAATGGAATTGGCTTTGCCGGCGGACTTTTCCGGCAGGGGCTGCGGTTTCTTTGCCGTTTTGGATGCTTTCTTTGGCGGCACATCCGCGATTTCCGGGATAACGCGCGCTTTCTTCGCCTTCTCCGGCAGCGGGTCGCGCTGGTAGGTGAAGTAGACCGTCGCGAGCGGCGGCACGCAGATATCGCAGCTGTATTGGAAATCCTGAAGCTGCTCTTCTTCCGTGCGAATCGCCCAGTTGTTGTACTGATTCGAGCCGCCGTATTCCTTGCGGTCGGTGTTAAAGCACTCCGTCAGCGTACCCATCTGCGGCAGCCCGATGCGGTACTGCGGATGGAACACAGGCGTGAAGTTCGTCACGCACAGGAGCGAATTGCCCCGCTTATCCGTGCGCAGGAACGCAACGATGGAGTTATCGCTGTCGTTCGCCTGAATCCACTGGAAGCCGTCCCAGCTGTCATCAATCTGGTAGAGCGCGGGCGTCGTGCGGTAGATTTCGTTCAGGCGCTTGCAGCACTGCTGCACCTGCGGATGATTCTCGTACAGCAGCAAGAACCAGTCCAGCTGGTCGTCGTACTTCCACTCGATGAAGTGCCCAAACTCGCCGCCCATGAACAGCAGCTTCTTGCCCGGATGCGCCATCGTGTAGCCATACAGTGCGCGAAGTCCCGCGAACTTCTTCCACAAGTCGCCCGGCTGCTTGTCCAGCATCGAGTGCTTGCCGTGCACCACCTCGTCGTGGCTGAACGGCAGGATGTAGTTCTCCGAGAAGGCGTACATCAGCGAGAACGTCAGCTTATCATGGTGATACTTGCGGTAGACCGGGTCGAGCTTGATATACGCCAGCATATCATTCATCCAGCCCATGTTCCACTTGAACCCGAAGCCCAGCCCACCCAGATAAATCGGGCGCGTCACCATCGGATAGGCGCTGGATTCCTCCGCCACCATCATCACACCGGGGAAATCACGGTAGACGGTTTCATTCATCCGGCGCAGGAAGGCAATCGCATCAAGATTCTCGTGTCCGCCGTACTTGTTGGGCAGCCATTGCCCCGGCTCACGGCAGAAGTCGTACATCAGCATGGACGTGACCGCATCCACACGCAGCCCATCGGCGTGATACCATTCCAGCCAGAAGCAGGCGTTGGAGAGCATGAACGAGTTGACCTCGCCGCGCGCGTAGTCGAACATGTGCGTCCCCCACTGCGGCATATCGCCGCGCCGGGGATCGGGATGCTCGTAGCAGGGCGTACCGTCGAAGCGGCGCAGTCCCATTGCGTCACGCGGGAAATGCGCGGGAACCCAGTCCAGCAGCACGCCGATGCCCGCCTGATGCAGCGCGTCAATGAGCGCCATCAGTTCCTTCGGTTCGCCGAAGCGCGCCGTCGCCGCATAGTAGCCGGACACCTGATAGCCCCACGACATATCCAGCGGATGCTCCATCACCGGCATGAACTCCACATGCGTGTAGCCCATTTCTTTGAGGTACGGCACGAGTTGTTCGGCAATTTCCGTGTACGTCAGGAACGTGCCATCCTTGTGCCGCCGCCACGAGCCAAGGTGCATCTCGTAGATGTTCACCGGACTGTGGTACGGGTCGTAGGATTTGCGTGCCTCCATCCAGTCCGCGTCGCCCCAGCGGTAGCCGCTCAGGTCGTAAATACGGCTGGCAGTGTCGGGGCGCATCTGCATGGCGAATCCATAGGGGTCAGCCTTGTCCTGCCACGTTCCGTCCTGCGCCTGAATGCAGTATTTGTAGGTTGTCAGTTTCTTTGCAGCGTCGGGATAATCATAGCGTTTCGGGTCGCTCTTCACGTCGAAGGTTTCCGCGGGCAGCCGCACTTCCCATGTACCGTCGTAGACCTTCTGCATGGGCGTTTTTTCCCTGTCCCACTGGTTGAATTCGCCAATGAGAGAAACCGCCCGCGCGTTCGGCGCCCAGACAGCGAAATGCCACATTTCCTGTCCGTCCTGCGTCACCGGGTGCGCACCGAGCATCTCATAGGCTCTGCGGTTCGTTCCCTGATGGAACTGGTCCCGCACCGCGGCGGTCGGGCCGTTGTAGCGCATAGTTACACCTGCCTTTGCTTGCGTTGCGTTCCTCCGCCTGCAATCACGGAGAGCCGCGTTTGCTTTCTTCACTCTTTTCACTTACTATTGAATCACTTTTATGCATTTTCGTCAAGTCATATTCAGCATTTTCTCCTGCATTTTTTGCGATTTTCGGAAAGTGCGTTCATTTTGACCGTAGACGATGCGGTAAGTATTTCGCCATTGCCGACATAAACTCCTGCTCATGCACGAAATTTTCCGCGCATAAACTGGTTTTGCGCCGTCGGAGCGAAAACTGTTTCCCCCGTGCGGCGATTTGTGCAATCCGAACATTTCCCGAAATTTCTGCGAAAAGGTCGTGTGCCCATGAAACAAAAACAGCTGTTGTCGTTTCTTGTGTGTATCCTGATGCTTTCTTCCTGTGCCGCGCCGACCGATTCCGCGCTTGACAGCGGCTTAACACTTCGGGTCTACTTCGCCGATGCGGAGGAAATCCGCCTGCTGCCGCTGGAAGACTACGTTTTCGGCGCATTAGCAGCGGAGATGCCCGCGAATTACGCGCTGGAAGCGCTCAAATGTCAAGCCATTGCCGCCCGGACGCGTGCCGTCGCGCAGAGCCGCGCGTTCGGCGGAAACGGGTGCATCCGCCACCCGGACTGCGATATCTGCACGGACAGCGCGTGCTGTCAGGCGTACCAGACGGATGCGCAGCTGCAAGCCCGCTGGGGCAGCGAGTACGTCGTCCTCCGCGCGCGCATTGACCGCGCGGTCCGCGCAACAGACGCCTTGCTGCTCACCAGCGGCGGCTTGCCAATCGAAGTGCTGTACCACGCCTGTTCCGGCGGAAAGACTGAAGATGCCGCCGCCGTGTTCGCGTCCGCCAAGCCGTATCTGGTCAGCGTAGACAGTCCCGGCGAAGAGGGATACGCCGGATTCCGCGCTGACACGTCCTTCACCTGCGAGGAAGCGGCAGATCTGCTTCTGCGCGCTTTTCCCGGCTGCAGCGTGACAGCGGACACGCTGCCCAGCGCGATTCGTCTGCAATCCACGACTGCTTCCGGGCGCGTCGCGACGCTGCTGGTTGGCAGTCAGACCGTCCGCGGCGCTGATTTCCGCAAAGCGCTCTCCTTGCGAAGCACCTACTTCACTTGGGAGGCGGATGGCGACCGCATCGTTTTCCACACCGTCGGATACGGGCACGGCGTCGGCTTATCGCAGGCAGGCGCACAGGCGATGGCGGCGGACGGCGCGGATTTCGCGGAGATTTTGGCGCACTACTACCCCGGCACGCAGCTGACACGGATGGATAAAACAGGTTTCTCCGGCTCATAATAGGAGAAAACGCCCCATGCGGCATGGTTGAGGTGATTTTCTCATGGCTGACCGTCACTTTCGTTCTCTTTTCCGCGCGCTGCATCTGCGCCGGGAGCAGTGGACATTTCTGCTGATGGCGCTGTTGTGCGTCTCGGTGATTGTCGGCACGGCACTGTGGACGCGGCAAGCGGAATTCGCACGCGTCACGCCGACCCCGCCTGTCTCCGGCGACATATCCGCTGCGCAGCTGCTGCAGCAGTCGCTTGACAGTGCGCAAACCGCCACGCCTGCGCCGACGACCGCCCCCACTGTACGCAGCATTGCCACGCCGCTCGAAAGCATGACGCTGCTGCGTCCCTTCGACAACACGCGGATGCGGCAAAGCAGCGCCACGGGCTTGTGGGCGCTGCACGATGCGGCGGATTACGCTGGTGCGGAGGGTGCGAAAGTCAGCGCCATGGCAGACGGCACCGTCATCAATTGCGCGGACAGCGGCGTTTTCGGCGCGTACGCGGAAATCGACCACGGCGGCGTCCTCGTGCGCTATGCGAACCTGTCGATGCTCTACGCGATTCGCGTGGGTGATCCGGTTCGCGCCGGGCAGACGATTGGCTTCATCGGGCGCACGATGCCGGAGGAATGTGACCTGCCAGCGCACCTGCACCTGCGGATTGTCGTCGGCGATACAGCGGTTGATCCAGAGGAAGTGCTGCAAAACGGCATTTTTCCTGACCCGTAAAAAAAGACGCACATGGGTGTTGCATTTTCATTGAAATCGGCGTATAATACAGCAGGTTAGACTTGTATTATAACGTCTTATTCGACTCGGAAGGAGCGATTCCCTATGTGCGGCATCGTTGGCTATATTGGCGCGCAGCAAGCGCAGGACATTTTATTGGACGGACTTTCCCGATTGGAGTACCGCGGCTATGACAGCGCGGGCATTGCGGTCATGGACGGCGGCGTCATTCGGCTAAGCAAGGCGAAGGGACGGCTGGCGAACCTTGCCGCGCGGGTGGCATCGAATCCCCTGCCCGGCACCATCGGCATCGGTCACACGCGCTGGGCAACCCACGGCGAACCAAACGACATCAACGCCCATCCGCACACGGACATGAAGGGGCATATCGCCGTCGTCCACAACGGCATCATCGAGAACTACGAGGAGCTGCGCACTCAGCTGAAGGCGAAGGGCTGCGTGTTCGTATCCGAAACGGACACGGAGGTAATCGCCCATCTGCTGCATACGCTTTACGACGGCGACATGCTCTCGACCATTCTGCACGCGCAGACGATGCTCGAAGGCAGCTACGCATTGTGCGTTCTGAACGCCGAGGCGCCGGATACACTCTACTGCACGCGCAAGGATTCCCCGCTTGTCGTCGGGCTGTCCGACGGCGCACAGTACGTCGGCAGCGACATTCCAGCGCTGATTCGCCACACGCGGACGGTGGAGCTGCTTGATGAACGCGAAGTCGCCGTGCTGACCCGGAGCGGCGTACGCGTATACGACCATTTCGGCAACGAGCGCGCGCTCAAGCCCATTCACGTTGATTGGGACGTGGAAGCGGCGGAAAAAGGCGGCTATGCGCACTTCATGCTCAAAGAGATTCATGAAGAGCCCGCCGCACTGAAAAAGACGTTTTCCGCCCATGTGGACGCAGAAAAAATGGCGATTCGCCCCGGCGCGTTCCCGATTTCGGCGGAAGAAGCGAATTCCTTGCGCACGCTGACGATTGTCGCCTGCGGCACGGCATACCACGCGGGTGTCGTCGGCAAGTATGTAATCGAGAAGCTGGCGCGGCTGCCCGTGGTGGTGGATGTAGCATCCGAGTTCCGCTATCGCAACCCGATTCTGGGCGCGGGCGACTGCTTCCTTGCCATTTCGCAGAGCGGCGAAACGGCGGACACGCTGGCCGCCATGCGCGAGGCGGAGCGGCTGGGCGCGAAAGTGATGGCGCTAACAAACGTCGTCGGCTCGTCGATTGCCCGCACCGCTGGGGATTGCGTCATGTACACCTACGCGGGGCCGGAAATCGCCGTCGCAAGCACAAAAGCATACATCACGCAAGTGGAAATGATGGTGCTGCTGGCGATTGACCTCGGCGTGAAGCGCGGACATCTAACGGAGAGCGTAGCATCGGAGCTTCTGCGGCAGATGGCGGACATTCCCGCGCTGGCGGAGCAGGTGATGGTGCTCGAACCCGCAGTCCAACGCTTCTCCAGCCTGTACCACGACCGGCAGCATGTATTCTACATCGGGCGCGGGCTGGACAACGCGCTGGCAATGGAAGCGTCGCTGAAACTGAAGGAAGTCAGCTACATCATGTCCGAAGCGTATGCGGCGGGCGAACTGAAGCACGGCACAATCGCGCTGATTGAACAGGGCACGCTGGTCTGCGCGCTGCTGACGCAGGAGCATCTGGCAGATAAAACGCTCTCGAACGTGCGCGAGGTAAAGAGCCGCGGCGCGAAAGTCCTCATCGTCTGCCCGGAAGCCCTGCGCGACCGCGCCGCGAAGGATGCGGACGAACTCTGGGTCATCCCGGACGCTGCGTCGGACTTGCTGCCTCTGCTGGCAATTATCCCCGTGCAGCTGTTCGCCTACTACATGGCGGTCAGCCGCGGCTGCGACGTTGACAAGCCGCGCAATCTGGCAAAATCGGTGACGGTGGAGTAAGGAGACCCAAGGACGCTGCCCTTGAACCTGCCAGAGGCTCTGCCTCTGGACTCCGGCAGGGCGCTGCCCTGCACCCGCGAAGGGTCTTCGACCCT
>OGYJ01000942.1_pt1 | contig 25568 bp, 26 predicted proteins | sample 1576531 | NCBI WGS metagenome assembly OGYJ01 (sample SAMEA3541574, study PRJEB24748) | human gut metagenome | biome: human gut; feature: human-associated habitat; material: faeces | place: China | collected 2012 | reverse complement strand
CGCCGGTGCTGCATTTGATCATATCCAACATCTCGATTCGCCTCTCTTTTTGTATTTTCCCGCCCGCCGCAATTGCGGGCATTGCCCCGGCAGTGCGGCTATTCATCCCGAAAACAGCCGTCCCCTTAGCCTTCACCCCTTGGGGGGAAGGTGGCGCACAGCACCGGATGAGGGGTATTTCTTGGCAACAGCACCCTCATCAGTCGCCTGCGGCGACAGCTTTTCAAAGACTTATAACCCCTGCCCTGTTACGGCAAAAGCCGTATTTAACTTTTATTATAGCATGAAAGGGCGAAAAGAAAAAGCATTTTTTATGAACCCTTACTGCACCTTTGCGGCGGCTTCCTGCTGCTTTTCCTTTTGCAGTCTGCGGAACACCACAAAATAGGCCGGGATCAGGAAGAAGCAGGCAAAGAGCCATGCCACCGGGCTTGCGATGCAGGCGGCAAAGTAGCCCCACAGCGGCACGAACCAGAAGCCCACCATGGCGCGGGCGATCATTTCAGCCACACCGGCAAACATGGCAAGGCCGGAGTGTCCCAGACCCTGAATGGTGTAGCGGTAGATGATAAGCACTGCCAGCGGGATGTAGAACACACTGTTCCAGAAGATGAAGTCCTGCGCATTGGCCATAATGGCGGTCTCGCCTGCGTCCAGGAACAGGCCGATCAGGGGCTTGTCCAGCACGCGCAGGATGAGGAAGGAGGCCACGCTGTACACGCAGCCGATGCCCAGTGCGGTGTTCACGCCGCGGTTCACGCGGCCCAGATCCTTCGCGCCCATATTCTGGCTGGTGTAGGTGGTCATGGCGGTGCCGATGCTCTCCAGCGGCACGCTGAGGAACTGCGCAGCCTTGCCGCCGGCGGTCTGCGCGGCTACGATATCGCTGCCCAGACCGTTCACCGCGCCCTGCAGCACCACGCTGCCGATGGCAGTAATACTGCACTGCAGACCCATGGGGAGGCCCATGGCGCAAAGCTTTGCGCAGTGCGGAGCGCTGATGCGCCCTTCTTCCTTATTCCAGCGCAGTTCCGGGTAGTGGCGCATGATGTAAATAAGGCTGCCGATGCCTGCCACAGCCTGACTGAACACGGTGGCAAAAGCCGCGCCGAACACGCCCATGTTGAACAGGATGATGCAGGCAAGGTCCAGCCCGATGTTCAGCACGCTGGCCACCAGCAGGAAATACAGCGGGCGCTTGCTGTCGCCCAGTGCACGCATCAGGGCGCTGGTCACATTATAAAGCAGCGTGAAGGGGATGCCTGCAAAAATGGTGCGGATATAGATATCCGCAAGGTCGATGATGTCAGCCGGGGTGTTCGTCCACACCAGCACAAGATGGGTCATTGCCACCGTAACGATGGTAAGCACCGTGGCAAAAGCGATGGACAGCCACACGGTATTGGCGGTGTAGCGGCGCATCTCGTGGTGGTCGTGGGCACCGAAGGTCCATGAGATGGGGATGGAAAAGCCGCAGGCAATGCCGTTGACAAAGCCCAGCACCAGATAGTTCAGGCCGCCCACGCTGCCTACCGCCGCCAGCGCTTCCACGCCCACGAACCGCCCCACGATGATGGTATCGGCCAGATTGTAGAACTGCTGGAACAGGCTGCCCAGCATCAGCGGCACAGCAAAGGCAAGCAGCAGCTTCAGCGGGCTGCCCTGCGTCATATCTTTGGTCATGGAAATATACCTCCTGCCCACACAAAAAAGATGGATGTTCGCATTTTTGCCGTGAAAAACGCCCTGCCGGAAAAGCGGCAGGACGTTGATAAAGATTCATGAGTGGTATTATAGCGGAGCAGCGCCGGTTTTACAAGACTTGGTTTGCATCAACATTTCCATTTTTTTGCCCAAAGAATTGGTGATTTTGCTCATTCCGCGTAGTGTGCCAAGAACTGTTTGGTGCGCTGTTCCCGCGGGTGGTCGATCAGCTGCTTTGCAGGGCCTTCCTCCACCACCACGCCGCCGTCCATAAACAGGATGCGGTCGGCCACATCCCGGGCAAAGTGCATCTCGTGGGTCACGATGATCATGGTGGTCTTGCGGTCGGCCAGCTCCCGCAGCACCCGCAGCACCTCGCCGGTCAGTTCCGGGTCAAGGGCGCTGGTGGGCTCGTCAAAGCAGAGGATGTCCGGGTGCAGCGCCAGCGCCCGGGCAATGGCCACCCGCTGCTGCTCGCCGCCGGAGAGCTGGGCCGGGAAGTTCTTCATCCGCTCTCCCAGTCCCACCTCCCGCAGCACCTCTGCCGCATCCAGCGGATGGGGGCAGAGCTGGGCGGCGATCTCCACGTTCTCCAGCGCCGTGAGGTTCTGAATGAGGTTATAAAACTGGAACACAAAGCCCACGTCGCGGCGGCGGTACTCCGTCAGCTGCCGCCGGTCGTAGCGGGAGATATCCCGGCCATCCAGCTTCACCGTGCCGCCGGTGAGGGTATCCATACCCCCCAAAATATTCAGCAGCGTGGTCTTTCCGGCACCGGAGGCCCCTACGATAACGCAGATCTCCCCCTTTTCCACCTGAAAGGTGGCGTCCCGCAGCGCCGGGATCTCCACCGTTCCGGTGTGGTAGATCTTGCTGACCTTTTCAAATTCTACAAAAGCCATTGTGACCTCCTCGCTTCTCCAGAATGTTTCTTTTATTATACAATTCCGATTCCGGATTATCAATGGACAATCTCTGAACTTTTAGAGAAAATACGCAAAAATTGGACACTTCCCCCATTTTCCTGACAGTCTGTGGACATCGTATGGACCTGCAAGGGAGCCGCTTTCCGTCCGTTTTTCTCCTCTGGACGCCCCGGTTGCTTCCGGGGTGCCATCTCCCTTTGGGAACAGACATCTCTTCTTAGGACGCATGGGCAGGATATGTATATTCTGCATAAAATTCATCTGCATCTATCAATCTATTTTTACGTATGTGCATCTTTACACTACTTCGCTAAAGTGTTAAAATATATCCATCGTCAGCAGGACAACCAGTCGCTGTGAATAAGCGACCGGGAGCATATGGTCAATCGGAACCGCAAACTACGGGAGCGGCTGCCCGGTGCCATGCGATAGACCGTAGAAAGACGAGAGAGACAGCTTTGATCCATGCGGTTTCGTTAGAAATGAGGTTTTGGTATGGAGCGACACCATCGATAACAGATAGAAAGCACAGGCGCCCCAAAAGTGGGGCAGCCTCCGGCGGGGCAGCTTCCATAGCACCCTCGTTGCCCCAAGGGAACCGGTGAAAATCTCGGCGGCGGTTCTTGATAAAGGCCCGCAGAGAGGAAACCTGCGAAAATCCCAATCGGGCGACGGCGAAGGCGGCTGGAATCTGCCGACGAAAAACAACGGCAAAAGGCCCGATAGCGTTGCGGTCCACGGAAAACGGCGGTGGAAACCAACGGTGGAAGGTCCCATAGGACTGCGGTGAGGACGGTCGAAAGCAGCAGAAAACGGTGGTGGGAATCTGCGGCGGGGCTTGCAAGTTCCGGAAAAGTAAGCGATAATAGCGGCAGGGCTTATGTCACTCAGCGTAGGGCTTGTGCTGCCCGGCACAGTGCATTGCAGCCTATTGCAGCTCGATCCGGACCATGCAGGCCAACGTGACCAAACGTAGTGCATCACCATCTAACACAATACAAACACAATACATCTGTTACCACACATCCGTGTACCATATCAAGGAGGATATTCCCATGAAAAAGTTCAAGCAGCTTCTGTGTCTGGCGCTGGCACTGACCATCAGCGCCTCCCTGCTGGCCGCCTGCGGCCAAAAGGACAACGGCGGAAGCAAGGATTCCGACGAAAAGGTCCTGACCTACGCCGTGGAGGGCGGCTCCGCCGGTGAAGAGATCGCTCTGGAGAAGGGCTGGAAGGTCACCACGTTGGAGGATCAGGCCGCCGCCCTGATGGAGGTGGCCTCCGGCACCTCTGACGCCGCCATCATCGATCTGCTGATGGCCGGGGCCATGATCGGTGAGGGTACCAGCTACCCTGATCTCACCTACACCGACAGGCTCACCGAGGAGGAGTACGGCATCGGCTGCCGCAAGGGCTCCGATCTGGCGCAGTACATCAACTGCGTGCTGGGCGATGCCTATCAGAGCGGAACCATGCAGAAGCTGGCCCAGCAGTACGGCATCACCGAGGAGCTGCTGGTCCCACAACAGGAGAGCACCTTCACCACCGGAGAGGACAGTGACGTCAGCTATATCCAGCAGAAGGGTACGCTGGTGGTGGGCATCACGGAGTTCGCCCCCATGGACTATAAGGATGAAAATGGCCAGTGGATCGGCTTTGACGCAGACCTTGCCAAGCTGGTGGCGGAGCGTCTGGGTGTGGAAATTCAGTTCGTGGTCATTGACTGGGGTCAGAAGATCAATGAGCTGGACAGCAAGGCCATCGACGTGGTGTGGAACGGCATGACCCTCACCGACGGCGTTATGAGCGCCATGGCCTGCACCAACGCCTACTGCAAGAACGCACAGGTCGTGGTGGTGCGTGGTCAGTAAATAACGGCCAGAATGCCGCTGCGGGGGCTGTCCGCCGCAGCGGCATTTTTTATGGCGGCCCGTGAAAAGGGCGGCCTGTGAAATCTGAGTGTAAGGAGTTCTTCCCATGTTCTGGTCTGTGACACTGTCCCTGCTGGAGGGGCTGCGTGAGGTGGTGAAGCTGTTCGCCCTGACGCTGGTATTCTCTCTGCCGCTGGGGCTGGCGGTGACCTTCGGCTCCATGAGCAAGTGCCGTCCGGTCAGCTGGTTTTTTAACGTTCTGGTGTGGATCGTCCGGGGAACGCCCCTGATGCTGCAGCTGATCCTGATTTTCTACGGCCCCGGCATCTGGCTGGGCCACAACATCTGGGGCAGCCAGCGGATGCTGGCGTGTACCGTGGCCTTCGTGCTGAACTACGCCTGCTACTTCTCCGTCATCTACCGGGGCGGCATTGAGGGCGTGCCTGCCGGGCAGCGGGAGGCGGGAGAGGTACTGGGCCTCACCCGCAGGCAGATCTTCTTTAAGATCACCCTGCTGCAGATGGTGAAGCGCATTGTGCCGCCTATGTCCAATGAGATCATCACGCTGGTGAAGGACACCTCGCTGGCCCGCATCATCTCCATCATGGAGCTGACCAAGGTGGGCGAGAGCTACATCAAGGCGCAGGGCATCACATGGCCCCTGTTTTACACGGGGGTATTCTATCTGGCCTTTGTGGGGCTGCTGACACTGCTGTTCCGGTACATCGAGCGCAGGCTCAGCTATTTTCGGTAAGGAGGGGGTACTATGGCGATCCTGGAGGTGGCGCAGCTGGAGAAAAGCTTCGGCGGTACCAAGGTCCTGCGGGACATCAGCTTTTCGCTGGAGGAGGGACAGGCTCTGTCCATCATCGGCTCCTCCGGCAGCGGAAAGACCACGCTGCTGCGGTGCCTGAACTTTTTGGAGACACCCGACAGCGGCCGCATCGCCGTCCGGGGACGGAATCTGCTGGACGGGAGCCTGTCCCCTCAGGAGCGGCGGCGGAACCGGCTGCACTTCGGGCTGGTGTTTCAGGATTTTAATCTGTTTCCCCAATATACGGCGCTGGAGAATGTAACGCTGGCCCGGCGGCTGCTGGCCAACTCCGAGAGAACCGGGGAGACCCCGGAGGCCATCCGCCGGGAGGGCGAAGCCCTGCTGGAACAGATGGGTCTGGGAGATCGGATGGGACACTATCCCCACCAGCTCTCCGGCGGACAGAAGCAGCGGGTGGCCATTGCCCGTGCGCTGGCCATGAAGCCGGACATCCTGTGCTTCGATGAGCCCACCTCGGCGCTGGACCCGGAGCTTACCGGGGAGGTGCTGAAGGTCATCCGGCAGCTGGCCCGGCAGCGCACCACCATGGTCATCGTCACCCACGAGATGGCCTTTGCCCGTGATGTGGCGGATCAGGTCATCTTCATGGACGGGGGCGTCATCGTGGAGCAGGGGGAGCCACGCATGGTAATGGATCACCCCAAGGAGGAGCGCACCCGGCAGTTTCTGGCCCGGTACGCACAGGGATAAGGCTTTCTACGAAAAAAGAGCGCAGGCATCGCCTACGCTCTTTTTCTGCTATCTTACACGGGGGATCAGCAGCAGCCCCGACGGCAGCGGAGTCTCCTGCTCCAATCCGTTGGCGGCGCAGATGGCCTGCTCATCCGTGCGGTAGCGCTTGGCCAGTTCCCACAGGCTCTCCCCTTTCTTTGGCCGGCACAGCACCAGAGAGGGACGCCGTCCCGGCTCCGGCTCCGTCAGCTCTGCGGCGGTAATGGCGTCCCATGTGCATCGGCGGCTGCGCTCCACCGTCAGCTCCACCGGGACCGTCAGCTCCAGTCCCGTGCCGGAGGGGCGCAGGCTGGGAGACAGGCAGGCAGCACGGGCGGTGGTCACATCCCCAGGCACGGGGGCGGCGGCCTCGTCGGTGCGCTCCGCCGTGACCGGTGCGCCGGATTCGTCCAGATACAGCAGCCGCAGCCGCAGAGGGGTGCGGAGGGTGGTATGATCCCCCTCCTGCCCTGTGGTGACGGCGCCGCAGTCCGCTGCCGTCACATACAGGAAGGGGCGGCTCTCCAGCTCCTGATGTACCTCCGGCTGTACCGTCTCCGGGGGCCAGGTCTCCGTCAAGGTCAGGCTCTGGCGCTGGAGAGCGGTGTCCCAGCGGGTGCTGTACAGGTCCGTCACCGGGGCGACGGTGACCGTCTCATAGGTCCGCACCAGTAGGCTCAGGGTCAGCTCCACCCCGATGGCGGCTGCGCCGTCGCTGCGGATGAGCCGGGCCGTGCCGCAGGAGCCGGTAACCGTGACCTGCGCCTCCTCCGGGACGGTAAGGCCGTCCAGAAGGCAGGAAAAGGGCAGGGTATCCTCCCATGTGTGGAGGGAGCCGTCCTGCGTGCGGTACAGCAGGCAGATGCGGGCCTCGCCCTTTGCCAGCAGGCGGCTCCCCACCGGCTGGCTGCCGGTGATGCGGGGGCAGATGCGCTGGGCCAGCAGTTCCTCCGGCGGCTCGCCCCAGTCCTGGGGCTGGAGCTCCTGAGTCACGCTGCTCTGCCGCTGCGTCACCGAGGTCAGCAGGGTAAGGGACTGCTCCTGACGGTGCAGGCGCAGGGTAGGCTCCTCCCCTACGCCGGTGCAGATGCGGTGGCGGCGGCAGGTGTAGCCGGTGAGAGTCAGCTCCGGCATGACCCGCAGGTACAGCTTTCGGCCGGTGACGGCTCTGGCCTCCGTCAGCAGCAGGCGTCCCGCCATGCAGACGGTGTCGCAGCCGGTGAGGCGCTTGTCGTCCGCTTGGGTCAGAAACGGCACCGGCAGCGTCAGGCTCCGCAGGCCGGGGCTCTCCTCCGAGGTAGAGAGCACCGTGACCAGCACCGAGCCGCTGATCTGCCGGCTCGTATATTCCCGCAGGCACAGCTGTCCTACGGCGTCCACGATGCGGGTGACCTCCGGGCAGTACTCCGGGATCGCCGCCTCCAGCGTCTCCTCCTGCGTCAGGGTAACGCTCTCCCCTGCCTCGCAGCAGGACAGCTCCGTATATTGCAGTTCCAGCTCCATGTTTTCGTCCTCCCGTAATTTCTTACTGCGCTGGACTACTCTATGAGCCGTTTCCGCCGTTTATTCCCGGATGCCGAAGAGCATCCGCAGAACCCCACGCAGCAGACGGGGCGACTTCCAAACCACGATCTTCACAGCAGCTACCTCCTATCCTTCAAGCAAACGATCCCACAGGCGATCAGCAGGAACGACACCAGAAACATCAGCACGCCCACCGGAAAGATGGCGGCAATGAGGATGCCCAGTCCCAGCCCCAGTGCACAGATGCCCAGAAATCTCCCGCAGCCGTCTCCGTGTCTCATATGACGTCCCTCCCTCTCCGTTTCGCTTCTATGGCAGTATATGCCGGGAGGGGCGGGCGTGACAGCGGCGGCGCACAAAGAGAGAGCGGAAGCGATGCTTCCGCCCTCTCTGAGCGTTCTCTATTTGTGCTGCCAGTCCCGCAGGTCCTTCAGCTCGTCATACAGCCGCACATAGCTGCGGTGGCGGCTGGCGGGGATCCTCCCGTCCTTCACCGCCTGCAGCACGGCGCAGCCCTTTTCCTTCACATGGCTGCACCCCACGAACCGGCACTGGCCCAGATAGGGGGCAAACTCCGGGAAGGTCTCCGGCAGGCGGGCCTTCAGCTCCAGATCCAACTCCTCCGTGTCGAAGGAGGAGAAGCCCGGCGTGTCGATGACATAGGTGTCCTCGTCCAGCGGGAACATCTCCACATGACGGGTGGTGTGGCGGCCACGGCCCAGGGCCTTGCTGACCTCCCCCACCGGCAGGCCGAACACCGGCTCCATGGCGTTCAGGATGCTGGACTTACCCACGCCGGAGTTGCCGGTGAGGGCGTTCAGCTTTCCCTTCATGGCACGGCGCAGCTCCGGCAGGCCCTCTCCGGTGGCGGCACTGACCCGCAGCACCGGAATGGCGGAGGCAGCGTAGCTGTCGTATAGCTCCTGCGCCGGGTCCAGATCGCATTTATTCAGGCACAGCAGCACCCGGCAGCCCTTCAGGACGGCAATGGAGGCAATGCGATCGATGAGGTAGGGATCCGTGGTGGGGATGGCCTGTGAGCCGATGATGACCAGCTGGTCGATGTTGGCGGCGGCGGGGCGGGCAAACCGATTCTGCCGGGGCTCGATGGCCTCCACGAAGCCCTCGCCGCCTCCCAGATCACGGACCTGTACCCAGTCCCCCACCAGCGGACTGATGCCCTCCCGGCGGAATTTTCCTCTGGCCCGGCATTGCAGCAGCCCCTCCGGTGTGCGGACGTAGTAGAAGCCGCTGAGGGCCTTTTCAATGCGGCCCCGGCTCAAAAGCTGACCACCTGAGAGGCCACCTCGGTGCCGTTGATATACAGGTACACCGTGATGCTGGTTCCCTTGTCACCGGTGAAGGTATGGCTGACGGAACGGGCGGCGGCGGGGTCCGTGGTATCCACCGTGGTGGAGTAGACGACGGTGGTATCCTGACGGATCTCCACGTTCAGGATGCCCAGCTCCGGATTCAGGTACTCGCCGGGGATATCGAACGTCACCGTCTGCTCCGTGGTCTGAGACGGCTCGGGGCCCTTGCTGACGGTAAAGACGATCTCGGTGCCGGGGGCTACCTCCGTTTTGGGAGCGAGGCTCTGGCGGATGACGCTGCCCTCCGGCACGGTGGCGTCGTACTCATACTGGTGAGCGCCCACGGTGAGACCGGCGTTCTCGGCTTGCAGGGCGGCATCGTCCACGCTGAGACCGGCGTAATTCTGCACGGTGACGGGCTTGGTCTCCGGCCCCTTGCTGACGGTCAGCAGGATGCTGTCGCCCTTCTTGATGCTCTCACCGGCGGCGGGGGTACTGCTGATGACCTTACCGGCGGCATACTCGTCGGAATACACCTCCCGGATCTGGACGTTCAGGTTCAGATTCAGGTTCGTCAGCTCCACCTTGGCGTCCTGCACATCCTCGCCCAGAACGCTCACCATGAGGTTGGTCTCCTCCTTGGCGCAGATCCAGACGGTGATCTTCAGGTTATTCTTGCGGACATGGCCGGACTTGGGGTCCTGCTCGATGATCTGGCCGGGCTGATAGTTGCTGTCGGCCTTGCTGCCGGCCACCTCGATCTGGAACACGCCCTTGATGCCCTCCATCTGCTGGGCCTCCTCCACGGTCTTGCCCAGAACATCGGGAACCTTATAGGACTGGGCGGCGGGGTTATCGTTGATGCCGCTGAACACGAACTTGAACAGCAGGAACACCACCAGCAGCGCTGCGGCAAAGCCGCCCACCACGATGGCGATGAGCTTTTTATCCCGCTTTTTCTCCTCCGCCGGGGTGCGCTCCTTGCGGGCGGCCTGAATGGCGGCGGTGGGGATGGCCTGCGTAGGCTCGTGATCCTCCGGCTCCTCCAGATCGGCACGGATATAGCCAAGGTCCACGGAGTTATTCTTGCGGAACTTCTCCAGATCCTCCAGCATGGCATCCGCCGAGGGGTAGCGCTTCTCCAGATTGGCGCACATGGCCTTCATGCAGATCAGCTCCAGCGCCTCCGGGATATCGGGATCGATCTCACGGGGGGCCAGTGGGACGGAGCTCAGGTGCTGGATGGCCACGGACACGGCGGACTCCCCCTCGAAGGGCAGACGGCCGGTAAGCATCTCATAGAGCACCACGCCGGCGGAGTAGATATCGCTGCGGGCGTCGGTGCGGTCGCCTCTGGCCTGCTCCGGGGAGATATAGTGGACGGAGCCCAGCGCCTCCTGCGTCAGGGTCTGGCTGGCGCTGGCCAGACAGGCGATGCCGAAATCCGTCACCTTGACGCTGCCGTCCCGCAGGACCATGATGTTCTGGGGCTTGATGTCCCGGTGGATGATGCCCCGGCTGTGGGCATGGCTCAGCGCCCGCATGATCTGGGTGATGAAGTGCAGCGCCTCCCGCCAGTCCATCTTGCCACGGCGCTCCATGTACTGCTTCAGGGTGATGCCGTCCACCAGCTCCATGACGATATACTCCGTGTCGCCGCTGCGGGACACGTCGTACACCGACACGATGTTGGCGTGGGACAGCTGGGCCACCGCCAGAGACTCGTCCCGGAAGCGGCGGCGGAAGTCGGCGTTCTCCGCCAGATCGTTTTTCAGGATCTTCACCGCCACCATTCGGTTCAGGCGGTGGCACTTGGCCTTGTAGACGTTGGCCATGCCGCCGCTGCCGATGAGCTCCAATATCTCATAGCGGTTATCCAGCATTTTTCCGATATATTGATCCATAGATGTCATCTCCTTCAGATATTCATAAGCAGCACAGCAGTGACGTTATCCGGCGCTCCCCGCTGACGGGAGAGGGCCAGCAGCCGATCCAGACACGTGTCCAGCGGCTCGCTGTGAATCACCTCGAAGAGAAGCTCCTGATCGGACACGGTGTTTATCAGTCCGTCGGAGCACAGCAGCAGGAAGTCCCCCTGCTGCCATTTCAGCGGGAAGGCATCCGCCGCCACACCGGGTTCCGTCCCCAGCGCCCGTGTGATGAGGTTGCGGCGGGGATGGTGCCGGGCCTCGTCACGGGTCAGGTCGCCCTTTTCCACCATATCCTCCACTACGGAGTGGTCCCGGCTCACCTGCCGGATGCCCTCACGGGTGATGTGGTAGGCCCGGCTGTCGCCCACGTTGCTCACCAGCGCCAGATCGTCCCGGACCACGGCGGAGACCAGAGTCGTCCCCATACGCTCAAAGCCCGGATGGGCCAGCCCGTACTCCCGGACGGCATCGTTGGAGAGAGCCACGGCGTAGCCCGCCGCCTGCTCCAGCTGTCCGGCGCTCATGCCGGGGCGCAGGCTCCGGCTCAGCTCACGGGTGAAGGTCTCCACCGCTATGGCGCTGGCCATCCGTCCCCCCTGCGTGCCGCCCATGCCGTCGCAGACCACCGCCACGGTGTAGCCGTCCGGCGTCAGCACGGCGCAGGCATCCTGATTCTCGCTGCGTACCAGACCACGGTCCGTTACGCTCCATGTTCTCATTGCAGGTCTCTCCCTTCCTCCATGGCCTTGCGGCGCAGCTGGCCGCAGGAGGCGTCGATATCGCCGCCAAGGCTCCGCCGCACGGTGGCGGTGACGCCATGGGACTGTAATCTCTTTTGAAATGCCGCTATGCGGCGGCTGGGCTTGAAGGGACTCTCCACCACGTCGTTCAGGGGGATGAGATTCACATGGCCCGGCATCCCGGCGATGCGCCGGGCGATGAGGTCCGCCTGCCAGTCATGGTCGTTGACGCCGTCGATCATGGCGTACTCAAAGGAGATGCGGCGGCCCGTCTTTTGGAAGTAATCGTGGCAGGCGGCGAACAGCTCCTCCACGTCATAGGCCCGGTTCACGGGCATGATGCGGGAACGGGTCTCGCTGTCCGGGGCGTGGAGGGACACCGAGAGCGTCAGCTGGAGCTGAAGCTCCGCCAGACGCCGGATGCCCGGTATCACGCCGCAGGTGGACAGGCTGATGTGCCGCATCCCGATGTTCAGCCCCTTGGGGTGGTTCACCAGCGTCAGAAACCGCAGCACGGTATCCATGTTGTCCAGAGGCTCTCCAATGCCCATCAGCACGATATTGGAGATCTCCCGGCCGGAATCCAGCTGGGTGAACAGCACCTGATCCAGCATCTCCGAGGGGGTCAGGTCACGGACCTTTCCGGCGATGGTGCTGGCGCAGAAGGCGCAGCCCATGCGGCAGCCCACCTGAGAGGAGATGCACACGGTGTTGCCGTGGTGATACTGCATGAGCACCGTCTCGATGCAGTTGCCGTCCGCCAGCTCCCACAGGTACTTGACGGTGCCGTCCAGACGGGACTCCTGCTTGCGGGCCACGGTGGGGGCGGTGATATGGAACGTCTGCGCCAGCTGCTCCCGCAGCGCACGGGGCAGATCGCTCATCTCTTCAAAGGAGGTGACGCCCCGGTGCAGCCAGGTAAAGACCTGACCGCCCCGGAAGGCGGGCTGTCCCATCTCCCGCAGGGTGTGGGTCAGCTCCTCCATCGTCATGGATTTGATGTCAGTCATGCTTTCCTCCGCATTCGGCAGATGTAAAAGCCGTCGGTCCCCAGCCGCTGGGGCCAAAGGGTCGCCTCCCCGTCACACAGACCCACGGGACCCGGCAGGGTGAAGGTCTCCCGTCGGAACTCCGGGTGGCGGGAGAGGAACACGTGGATGATCTCCTGATTTTCCTCCGGCAGCACCGTGCAGGTGGAGTACACCAGCACGCCGCCGGGACACACATAGCGGCAGGCATTTTCCAGAATATCCCCCTGAATAGCCGGAAGCTGGGCCAGATCACGGGGGTTTTTATACCGGATATCCGGCTTTTTACGGATGATGCCGAGGCCCGAACAGGGGACGTCCGCCACCACCACATCCGCCTGCTCCAGCCATGCGGCGTGCTCCTCCCGTGCGTCGGCCAGTGCCGTGCGGATGCTGGTGATGCCCAGACGCTGGGCGCCGCTGTCGATGAGCTTCAGCTTGTGAGGGTGGACGTCGCAGGAGAGGATCTGTCCCCGATCCCGGCGGTCCATGGCCATGGCGAAGGACTTGCCGCCGGGAGCAGCGCACACGTCCAGCACCCGATCCTCCGGGGCCGGGGCGGCCACGGTGGCCACCAGACGGGCGGCTGCGTCCTGCACGGTGAAGCGGCCCTCCCGGAAGGCGGACAGCTGCTCCAGATCGCCGGTGCCGCTGACGGAAAAGCATCCCGCCAGCCACGGGTGGGGCTCCACCTGTGCGCCGGTCTGGCGCAGCAGCTTCTCCAGCTCCTCCGGGGTACCCTTCAGGGGGTTTGTCTGGATGGTAGTAGGTACTACCTGATTGTTCATACGGAGATACGCCTCCGTCTCCTCCTCGCCGATGAGGGAAAGCAGACGCTCCACCAGCCACCGGGGGTGGCTGTATCGCAGGGAGAGAGTCTGCGCCGGGCTGCCCTTGGGCAGGGGCGGCATATCCTCCCGATTGGCGGCAAATTTCCGCAGGATGGCGTTGACCATACCCGCCGCCTTTTCCCGGCGGGGGCGCTTGGTCATCTCCACGGCCTCGTTGACGGCGGCACGGGGCGGCACCTTATCCAAAAACAGGATCTGGTAGCCACCCAGACGCAGGATATTGCGGATGACGGACTCCAGCCGTTCCGGGCGCTGGCTGCACCAGCAGCCGATATAGTAGTCCAGCAGCATCCGGTTCTGGATCACCCCGTAGCACAAGCGGGTGGCCAGCGCCGCATCCCGGCTGTCCAGCTTATTTTTGGCGATGGTGCGCTTCAGGCCGCCGTCGGACCATGCGTTGGCGCTGTCCACCTGCATCAGGACCTCCAGAGCGGTCTCTCTGGCGTCCGGCTTTCTCACGTCGCTCATACCGTCACCTGCACCGGGTGGCCTGCCAGATAGCTGGCCACCGCCATGCGCTTGCCGTTTTGCGGCTGAAGCTCCAGAATCCGGAGCGTCCGGCCGTCGCCGCAGGCGATCTCGATGCCGGTCTTATCGGCCCGGACGATCGTTCCGGGGGCGGCCTTGGCGGCACCGCCCACAGCGGTGCGGTACACCTTCACCGTGGCACCGGATAGCTCCGTCACGGCGCAGGGCCAGGGTTGGAGGCCACGGACCTGATCGTGGAGGCTGCGGGCGGGGCGGGTGAAGTCCATGGGGGACAGCTCCCGGCTCAGCATGGGGGCAAAGGTCACGGCGCTCTCATCCTGTTTGGTGCGGCCGGCGGTGCCGGCGGCCAGCGCCTGCACCGTCCGGGACAGGGTCTCGGCTCCCAGCTCCGCCAGACGGTTCGTCAGGGTCAGAGCGTCCTCGTCGGGATCGATAGGCGTCTCGGCGGCGGAAATGATATCCCCGGCGTCCAGCTCCTTGGCCATATACATGATGGTGACGCCGGTGACGGCGTCGCCGTTCAGGACGGCCCAGTTGATGGGGGCTGCGCCACGGTATTTGGGCAGCAGCGAGGAATGGACGTTGATGGAGCCAAGCTTGGGCGCCGCCAGAATGTCCTCCGGCAGGATGCGGCCATAGGCCGCCACCACCGTCAGCTCCGGGGCCAGAGTACGGATCAGCTCCAGCGCCGTACCGTCCCGCAGTTTGGTGGGCTGGTACACCGTCAGGCCCTGTGAAAGAGCATACTCCTTCACCGGGGAGAAGGCCAGCTTGTGGCCCCGGTTCTTGGGCTTATCCGGCTGGGTGAACACACCGCAGATTTCGTGGCCGTCCTCCACCAGCCGGCGCAGAGAAGCCACGGCGAAGTCCGGCGTTCCCATAAACAGGATCCTCATTCCTCGTCTTCCTCCTGCTGGTTCATATACTCCTCCAGCTCCTCCTCGGTCATCAGATGGTCCGTGTGCTCCACGAACAGATGGCCGTCCAGATGCTCGATCTCATGGCAGAAACAACGGGCGGTCAGCTCCTCGTCCTCTACCTCGAAAAAATTGCCGTCCCGATCCTGCGCCCGGACACGCACCGTATAGGGGCGGGTGACGATGCCGAACTTGCCGGGGATGCTGAGGCAGCCCTCCAGACCTGTCTGCTCCCCCTCGGCGGCGATGATCTCCGGGTTCACCAGTTCAATGATATCCTCGTCCTCGTTCATCACCACGCACACACGGCGCAGCACGCCCACCTGCGGGGCGGCCAGACCCACGCCGCCGGAATCCAGCAGTGTCTCCTTCATGTCGTCGATCAGCGTGTGCAGGCGCTGATTGAACTCCGTCACCGGGCGGCACACCTTGGTCAGGCACTCGTCGCCCTGCAATACGATCTTTCTCAAAGCCATATCCTTCGTACCTCTAATCCATCAGATTGCAGTCCGTGTGGACCGCCATATTGCGATGCTCCGGGCGGCGGGCGAAGGCCTTCATATAGGCCGCCAGCAGCTGACGGAGCGGTTTTTCGTTTTGGCCCACCACCGTGATCCGGTAGCGGTAGCGGTTGTTCAGCTTCACCACCGGGGCCGGGGCAGGCCCCAGCACCTCCGGCTCCATGGCCCGGTACGGTTCCTGCGACAGTGCCTGCCGCAGAGCAGCGCACAGCTGGGCGCAGGCCCGGCGCACCGGCTCCTCCTCCGGACCGGTGACGGTGAGGGTAAAGTGGTCGGCAAAGGGCGGGTCACGCCGCAGACGCCGCAGACGAATTTCATCGTCGTAGAAGCGGTCATAGTCCTGCTCCGCCGCCGCCAGGATCACGTCGTTGCGGGGGGTATAGGTCTGGATCACCGCTCGGCCCTCCTTCTCTCCCCGGCCGGCCCGGCCCACCACCTGCGTCAGCAGGCTGAAGGTGCGCTCCGCCGCCCGGTAGTGATCCACGTACAGCGACAGATCCGCCGCCAGCACGCCTACCAGCGTCACCCCGGCGAAATCCAGCCCCTTGGCCACCATCTGTGTCCCCAGCAGAATGGGGATGCGGCGGCGCTGGAACTCCCGCAGGAGCTTCTCGTGGCCCTCCCCCACAGTGTCGGCATCCATCCGCAGAAGCTCCGTACCGGGAAAGAGCCGGGTCAGCTCCTCCTCCACCTTCTGTGTACCGAAGCCGATATGCTTCATGGCGCCGCCGCAGTCGGGGCAGGTATCCGGCGCAGGCTGGGAGTGGCCGCAGTAGTGGCACATCATCCGTCCGTTGGCGGAGTGGTAGGTGAGGTAGACGCTGCACCGGGGACACTGGGGAACGTAGCCGCACTGGGGACACAGCAGCTGGCGGCTGCTGCCCCGGCGGTTCAGAAACAGGATACTCTGCTCCCCCGCCGCCAGATTCCGCTCCAGCTCCTGCTGAAGAGGGCGGCTGATACAGCTGAAATTGCCGTCCCGCAGCTCCCGGCGCATATCCGCCAGAATGACCTGCGGCAGGCGGCGCTGATTGAAGCGCTCCGTCAGGCGGCAGAGCCCGTAATCCCCCTTGCGGGCATAGTAGGCTGTCTCCACCGTGGGGGTGGCGGAGCCCAGCACCAGACGGGCTCCCTCCTGCACACAGCGGTATTTGGCAATATCCCGTGCGTGGTAGCACGGGGCTTTTTCCGATTCGTAGGAGCTCTCCTGCTCCTCGTCCAGTATGATGAGGCCCAGCTGTTCCAGCGGGGCGAACACCGCCGAGCGGGTCCCCAACACCACCGCAGCCTCGCCCCGGCGGATGCGCTTATATTGGTCCCACCGCTCCGTCAGCCGCAGGCCGCTGTGCAGCAGCGCCACCTTTCGGCCAAAGTAGGCGGTAAACCGGGCCATCATCTGAGGGGTCAGGGCGATCTCCGGCACCAGGATCATCACGGACTTTCCCTGCTCCAACAGGGTCTGGGCCAGACGGATATACACCAGCGTCTTGCCGCTGCCGGTGACGCCCTGGACATAAAGTCCGCTATCCAGATGCTACACTCCGTGCAGAAACAACCTCCTGCTGATGTTGGTTCAGGGTGATCTCCTCCGCCGGGACACCGTACTCCCGTGGGGAGATGCGGTACTCCTCCCGGCTGCGGAGGGCGATGAGGCCCTGCTTCTCCAGACTGCGGAGGGTCTGGCGGGTAGCGCCGGTGAAATAGCACAGGTCATGAACCGTGGTCTCGCCGCACCTGGCCAGAAACGCCGCAGCTTCATACTGCCGGGGGGCGGACCGGCGGCGGCGCTCCAGACGCTCCAGCACCTCCTGCGCCGGGGCGGCTAAGGACGCCAGCTCCACCATGTGGTCCTTTACCTTGCGGCTGGTCTCCGTCTCCACGGAAACCAGTCCCTTCTTTTTCATCTGATACAGCACCGACGGGATATCCTCCCCCAGTGCGGTGCAGAGGGTCTCCCGCTCCTGCGGGCCGTCGGAGAGCATCCGGCACACCGCCTGCTCCCGCTCCGTAAGGCCCTCCTCCTCTGCCGTAGGGCAGAGGCTCCAGATCTCCCGGTAGCGATACCACACCGCCGCCGGGAGGATGGTGTGCAGGGCATCGTAGAAGGTGCAGAAGTACCGCTGGCGCATCCAGAGGGCCAGCCGTATCTCTTTCTCCGTCAGCACCGGCTCCTGATCCAGTAGATTGCGGATGGCCTTCAGGGGCTTGGCAGGCACCTCCTGCCGCAGCTGAAGCACCATGCCCTCGGCGGTGCGGTTGCCCCGCCCGAAGGGTACCGTGACCCGGCAGCCCACGGAGAGCTCCATACCAGACGGCACCAGATAGTCGTAGGGCTTGTCAATGGCGTAGGTAGCCGCCGCCACAGCGACCTTGGCGATCTGCGTCATTGACGGTCCCTCCCTCAGTCTTCCTCGATCTCCGTGTCGATGGTGTGGGCGTCGAACTTGCCCTCAGCCACCTCATGGATGGCCAGCGTCACCGGCTTCTCGTCCAGATGCTGGCCGGTAGCCTCGGCCTCCTCAGCGATCTGGCGGGCCCGGCGGGCCACCACGTTCACCATCATATAACGGTTGGGGATATACTCCGTCAGCTTGTTCATTGCGGGATACAGCATCATAATGATCGACCTTCCTTATCTGCCTTTCGGCTGTAATTTGACTTATTTATGCAGGAGCTGCTCCAGACGCTCCGCTGGGCGGCAGTGCTCGGCGCACAGAATGGCCGCCATCTCCGCCACCGCCTGCTCCACGGTATCGTTGATGACCAGATAGTCGTAGCTGCTGGCGGTCTGCAGCTCCACCTTGGCCCGCAGCAGGCGGCTCTGGATGACCTCCTGACTGTCGGTACCACGGGCGGTAAGGCGGCGCTCCAGCTCCACCCATGAGGGGGGAGCGATGAAGATACGCACCGTCTCCGGCCGCTTGGCGCAGATCTGGTTGGCGCCTTGGATCTCGATGTCCAGAATGACGTCCCGTCCGTCGTCCATGGCACGGTCCACGTACTTCTTGGGAGTACCGTAGAAGTTGCCTACGTACTCGGCATACTCCAGAAACTCGTCCTCCTCCACCATCCGGTGGAACTCCTCCGCCGGGATAAAGTGGTAGTGGACACCGTCCACCTCCCCAGGACGGGGGTCACGGGTGGTGGCGGAAATGGAAAAATACAGGTCCGTCCGCTGATCAAACAGCGCCTTCAGCACGGTGCTTTTTCCTACGCCGGAGGGACCAGATACGATGAATGTCTTACCTCTTCTCTGCACTTAAGCTTCCTCCTCTGTCAGATCCTCCAGCCGGACGCCCAGACGGGGCGCCAGCTTCTCCGCCGGCAGTGCCGACAGCACCACATGGTCACTGTCCATAATAAGTACCGACGCCGTTTTTCGACCATAGGTGGCGTCGATGAGCATCCCGCCGTCCCTTGTCTCCTGAATGAGTCGCTTGATGGGGGCCGAATCCGGGCTTACCACGGCGATGAGCCGCCCGGCGGCAATGAGATTGCCGAATCCGATGTTTACCAGCTCCATAGAACGCTCCCTTACTCGATGTTCTGCACCTGCTCCCGGATCTTCTCCACCTCGGCCTTCATGTTCACCACGTCCTGCGTAATGGTCAGGTCGCTGCACTTGGAGCCGATGGTGTTGCACTCCCGGTTGATCTCCTGAATGAGAAAGTCCAGCTTCCGGCCCACAGGTTCATCCCCCCGCAGCATATCCCGCAGCTGGGACAGGTGGCTGTGCAGGCGCACCGTCTCCTCGTCCACGGCAATCTTATCGGCAAAAATGGCCGTCTCCGTCAGGATACGGGCCTCGTCGATGGTGGTGGAGGCCAGCACCTCCCGCATCTTGCTCTCCAGTCGCTCCCGGTAGGCTGACACCGTCTGGGGAGACTGCGCCTCCACACGGGCCACGGTGTCCTCGATGGTATCGGCCCGGCCGGCGATATCCTCCGCCAGCTTTACGCCCTCCACACTTCGCATCCGGTTATAGGCCGCCAGCGCCGCATCCGTCACCTGACAGATGTCCTCCGCCAGCGTCTCCAGATCCTCCTCCGCCTTGGTGACGGAGAGGACGTCCGGGCAGCGGGACAGTTCCACCGGGGTGACCTCCCCCGACAAGCCGAAGGTCTCCTTTAGCCGCAGCAGTGCCTCATAGTAGCTGCGGGCCAGCGGCTCGTTCACCTTCACCACGGACACGTCCGCAGCGGAGGAGTCGATGGTGACGAACACGTCCACCTTGCCCCGTGATACCGCCTTCTGGACACGGCCCTTGATGGCATCCTCAGCGAATACATAGGCTCTGGGCAGCTTCACGGTGCAGTCCAGATACCGGTTGTTGACGGAACGCACCTCCACGGTGATATCCCGCTTGTTTCTTGTTTCTCTCGCCCGGCCATAGCCGGTCATGCTCTTGACCACAGCTTTATCCTCCTTCAAAGGGGATGGGGTCCCCGTTTATATACAACAGAAATAGCCACCGCCGCCCAGCAGATTGCAGCACAGCATGGTACCGCACAGGCGGGTGCAGGGATCGTCGCAGCCACCGGTGGTAACACGGCTGTATCCGGCGGGACGGTAACCGGCGGAGCGACCCTCCGCCATAGCCAGTGCCTGCCGGTACTCCGGGTTGCCGGGGTCCATCTGCACCGCCGTCTCGTAATAGCGCTTGGCCTCGTCCAGCCAGCCCCGTTTGAAGCATATGGCTCCCTTCAGGAAGTTCCACTCGGCGTTGTGGTCGCTGCGGGCGTTGAGCAGCTCCTCCGCCAGATTCAGGTTCCCCTGACGGATGGCCAGACGGATGCGCTGGATGGCGGGATCATAGCTGCCGCCGTAGCCGCCGTAGGAGCCGCCATAACTGCCGCCGTAGGAGTGCCCATAACATTTGCCGTAGGCTCCGTAGCCATTGCCGGAGGCGCCGCGCTTGCGCTGGTTCTGGATCTCCTCGTAGGCCTCGTTGATTTCCTTCATCTTCTCCTGTGCCAGATCGGCCAGGGGATCGTCGTGATAGTTATCGGGATGGTACTTTTTGGCCAGATTCCGATAGGCTTTTTTGACTTCCTCGTCTGTGGCGGTGCTGGGGACGCCCAGCACCTGATAGGGATCACGCATCGCCGTGTCCTGCCTTTCGTTCAGGGTATTTCTCTCTCCGGGGCCGCTGATGGAAGGTGCCGTTCAAAACGGCGTTTCCCACCTGATACAGCCCCGCATATACCACACTTTCGATGATCGGCTGCCATACGCCGCACTCCAACAGCTCGAAGGCCGCCGCCATCCGCTCCACGGACCGATCCATGGTCTGGGCCAGCTCCTGACGGCTCTCCTCCGTCAGCTTGCCCTCCTGCACCGAAAATCGCAGGGGCAGCGGATTGTAGCTGCCGCTGCGCTGGTCCTTGGCCAGATCGTCCGCTGCGTCCGTCAGGTATATCCAGCGGCCCAGATGGTACAGCAGCTGCGCCAGCACCCGCCGCCGGACAGGATCCGGCTCCTCCTCTGCCGCACCGGCCAGCAGCCGGGCGAAGGTATCCGCCGGGCGGTCAATGGAGGGACAATTCTCCCGCTCCAGCGCCGTCAGCTCTCCCAGGCAGCCCTGCACCAGCCGGTCAAAATCCGGCCGCAGGCGGGCAGCCTTGCGGTAGCTCCGGCGGAGAAGCAGGGCGGCCAGCCGGTATTTCAGGCCCCCGAAGAAGCCGTGATCCGTCACGCCGTCACGCAGCTGCCACCAGGTCAGGATGACGCTGAGGTCCGCCGCCGCATCCAGCGCCGGGTTTTCTTCCCCGCAGGGGCAGCCCCGGATGGGATGCACCGGGCAGCGATGGCGAGCGCAGGAAAAGCCGCTGCCGCCGGCCAGCAGAATGGCCAGAAAGGCCAGATCGTAGTTCAAAATCATCCGGGCCGGCAGGCCGTACCGCCGTCCCAGCGTGCGGCACAGGCCGCAGTAGGCGCTGCGGAACAGGTCTGTCTGCTCCTGAGTCAGCCGATCCGCCGCAGGACGCACATAGCCGAACATCAGAACTCCCGCACCACCGTGTAGGTCAGGGCCTCCGTCTTTTTGGCGTGGCGGTCATAGGCCACGCTGGGCAGGAAGGCCAGCGCCGCTGCGCCGATGGCGATGGCGTAGCGGACGCCCTCCGCCAGTCCCTCCGACAGGAAGTAGCCCAGCAGGAAGCCCACCACCGGCAGCAGATATACCAGCGCCACTACACCCAATATCTTCCGGGTGGCGCTCTCCACCACCACCTTCTGCCCCGGCCGGACCCCCACAGGGTCCTTGGCCCGTGCGTGGATGGCGGCACCGGTCATGCCGCAGCCGGCGCATTCCTCACAGTCGTGGCCGCAGGCAGACTTTCGGGGGACGGATATCTCCACGAAGCCGCCGGGCAATATCTTTTCAACCGTTGCGATCTGTGTCATGGTCGCTTACACCTCTCTTGCTATGTCTACGGCTGCCCCGGTTCATCCGGAGTCACCGACAGATCCACCACCATCTGATACGAGCCCTTGATACCGATATTCTCGTAGCCCTCGATGCGGATGGTCACCGGCACCGTATGGACCCCTGCGCCGGTAAGGCCGGACAGGTCTGCCACGATGTGGACGTTCTCCGCCGTCAGGGCGTTCACCTCCGCTGTCAGACCCCGCAGCCGCACGTTCAGCGACTCCGTCTCTGCCGTGGCGGTCATGCCCTCCGGCACATTCTCAAAGGTGAACCGGGAAACGGTCAGCGTCCGCTCCGTGACGCCACGGACCACCACCGTCACGGTGGCGGTGTCCACGCCGTCGGCAATGGTCACATCCTCCGGCACGGGGATGGTATAGGTCAGGCTCTGGGAATCCTCCAGATCCTGCACATACAGGGTATCCAGCACGATGCTGTCGATCTCATCCAGTCGGGCCTTCTCGCCCACCAGCTTCACCGTGGCGGGAGAGATGGTGTAGTCCACTGTCTCCATGGTGGCCCCCACGGCCTCCACAAAGTTCACCCGCAGAGGCACCTCCTTCACCGTCGACACCGGCATGGTGGCACCGATGAGCTTTTCACTGCTGCGGATGGCGCTGTTCTCGATCTTCACATCGTTGTGGTCGTACAGCTCAAATTCCAGCGCCTGCACCACCGTCTTGTCAGCTCCGGTGATATCCAGCCGCACCTTGGCGTAGCTGACATTCAGCAGGTCGTCCCGCTGGCCACGCAGCAGCAGCACCTCCGGATCCAGCGTCAGCTCCCCGGCCATAAAGCCGTCAGCCACGCTGCCCACAATTTCGCACTGAATGGGTACTTCCTTGCTGTCCAACTCGCCCACGGTGACGGTGATGCTGTAAATGCTGGCGGAATCCACCGTCAGCTTCCCTCTGCGGATGTTGTCCGGGAACACCACCTCGTAGGTCAGGGTCTGGCTGCCGGCCTCCTTGATATTGCTGGTATTGGCCACGATCCGAATCTTGCTGCGGTCCAGCTTACGCAGCTCGTTCCGGGGACCCTTGATGACCAGATCCACGGTGGTGTCATAGCCCGACAGCAGCATCAGGCCACGATCTGCCAGTGTGGTATCCTCGCCGGAGAATTCCACCGGCACATTTTTCACCTTCAATGTCACCTCCGGAGAGGTAACGGTATCCACATAGATCCACAGAGCGATCGCCACCAGAATGGATCCGATGATCCGCAGTACCTTGCGGCTGGTGTTATTCTTCTCCATCGTCCTGCGCCCCCTTTCTCCGGGCCCGAAGCAGCTCCCGCAGCGGGAAGCGGACCTTGTCCGTCTCCTCCTGCTGGGGCATCAGCTCGTTATGCAGCAGCTGGGACAGGGTCTCCGCCTGCAGGTGGCGCTTCAGCATCCCGCCGATAGCCACGGAGATAGATCCCGTCTCCTCTGAGACGATGACCACCACGGCATCGGAATTCTCGCTCATGCCGATGCCCGCCCGGTGGCGCATCCCCAGATCCCGGCTGAGGTTCACATTCTTAGACAGGGGCAGCATACAGCCCGCCCCCAGGATCCGCCCGTTACGGATGATGACGGCGCCGTCGTGCATGGGCGCCTTGACGAAAAAGATGTTCTTCAGCAGCTCGCTGGAGACGGAGGCATCCAGCGTGGTACCAGAGCGCACCACGTCGTCCAGCAAGATCTTCCGCTCGAAGACGATCAGCACACCCGTGCGGGTGCGGGACATCTCCGTGCAGGCCAACACCGTCTGGTCGATGGCCCGCTCCAGCTCTGGCAGCTCCTTCTCCGGTGCCAGCGTCCGCAGCAGACGGATGTTCTTGCTGCCCAGCTGCTCCAAGATCCGGCGGATCTCCGGCTGGAACACGATGATAAGGGCCAGCACGCCCCACTCCACCATGTGGCTGAGGATGTAATTCACCACCCGCAGGTTCAGCTTCGAGGACAGCCACAGTGCCGCCAGAAAAATAGCCACACCCTTCAGGATGTTGGCGGCCCGTGTGCTCTTCACCAGCGACAGCAGTTTATACACCAGATACGCCACGATGGCCACGTCCAGCAGGTCCGCCAGGCGGATCAGGGGCAGGTATCCTTTGATATTTTCCAATACAGACAGGATCTTTTCCATATTGCAGACCTTTCCCATTCGCATACCAATAGGTATTTCACATTATATAATTATTTTCGGAGAATTGCAATAAAAACGTAGGGGCGTGTCTGACATTTTCACGAATCGGCGGGATTGACGGAAAAAAGGCCCCCTCCGGCTGGGGCCGGAGGCTTTGATGCCGGCTTATGCCGGGTCAGGTCTTACTTCTCTTTGTCGTTCTTCTTTTTCTTGCCGGCGGCCAGAGCGATCACCACACCGGCGATCACTACCACAGCGGCGATGGAGCCGAAGAACAGCGGCTTATTGTTGTAGTAGCGCACGAACAGATTCGTGGTGACGTAGAAGTTGGTGATCTCCTCCGTCTGCTCGTTGCCGGCGGCGTCGGTGCAGACGATCTTCACCTGATGCGCTCCGGTGGAATCGCCCGGAATATCGAAGGTGAACTCGCCCTGGTCCGCCACGATGGCGGCGATCTCCTCTGCTGTCCACGTCTTGTAGGCCTTGCTGTAATCGTCCAGATACACCACCACGGACTGAAGCAGCAGGTTATCTCCGGCGGACAGGCTCACCGTGAGGTTCTCCAGAGGATAGGTGGTATCGCTCTCCAGATTGGTCACGACCATGTTGGGCTTGGTCTTATCCACGCCGAAGCCGATCTCCTGCTTCTTGGTGTCCAGCGTGTTTTCCGCTATGTTGCCCGCAGCATCCTCGGAGTAGAAGGTCAGGCGATAGACGCCGTCATCGGCAAAGTTCTTGGCCAGCACGGTGTAGATGTACTCATACCACTGACCATTGCCGCCCCGCACCTCGATGCGGTAGTCCGTACCCTCCTGCAGGATGATGGTCTGATTGTTCTTGAAGAGCGCGATGCGGATGTTCTGGAGGGCGTCGGGGTTGGTCTCCGTCACCACCACATCCTGCGGCGTCTGGACGTAGGAGCCGTTGAGCTGCTCCGTGGCGGCGCTGAGGGCATAGGTGGAGCCGAAGCGGTTGACGGAGAACAAACCGTTCTACGCAAGATGAGGGTTCAAGGGGCCATTGTGCTCCTATTTTTTTGCTATGCCGAAGTATTCTCCCACCCGCTGCACCGGCCTTGCGGCGCAGATGCTGCCCACTGACAGCAAAAGTCCGGCACACAGCAGAACAAGACAAACCCCTCTCCCCTCCGGCCACAGCCGTACTGCGTTCATTATATCATCATTTTCCACGATAACGCCATATTTGCATCCTATAAGCGAAATAAGGGACAGCAGTATTGCCAGCACCGAGATTCCCTTTACCAACTGCACCACATACCACAGCGGAAAGTACTTCGGTCGAAGCAGCATCGCCAGCGCCAGCGGCAGCCCTACCCCGCCAAAGGCCACGACCGCCAGCTCCCCATGGCGCAGTCCGCCGCAAAGGACGCTGGCGGCAGCTCCCAGCCGTACCTCCCTTATCCGGCCGCCCAGCAGCAGCGTCACCAGAATGTGTCCGCCCTCATGGAGCGTCGGGTACAGGAGAACCGCCGTGAATAGCCCCAAAAGAAGCAGCATCGCTCCTCGCTTAGCATCCGTCATCCGCCTCACCTCCTACTGCATATTATGAAAAAAGGGACCTGCCTTTATCCCGGCAGGCCCCACTTTCTCCGCAAAAAGCAGGAGGGGACGCTCTGCGTCCCCTC
>OGYJ01000932.1_pt1 | contig 25689 bp, 16 predicted proteins | sample 1576531 | NCBI WGS metagenome assembly OGYJ01 (sample SAMEA3541574, study PRJEB24748) | human gut metagenome | biome: human gut; feature: human-associated habitat; material: faeces | place: China | collected 2012 | reverse complement strand
GCTGTTTTTGGGCATGTCGCAAGAAGTACAGCCAAAGAGACATATCATATGGAAACAAACTCACGCCCGGAGGCGGCAGCTTCACCCGTTAAGCAAAGGACAATACAGCCCACGGAAAAAGGAAAGACACCACGCCGAAAGTAAACCCGCAGCTTGCGGTAGAACTGGTATATCAAGAACTGAAACGGGTAGATGTCTATACGAAGAGCATAGAGGACGCAACAGAAATAGACGGGAACAGTCTTGAAAGTGCCGAGAATCGCCTAAAAAAAAGTGTTAGAGGACTTTGAACAGCAGGGGAACAGAATGAAAAACGGGGAATATGTGGATAAACAGATTTAGTTCTACTCCATTCTCTGTGCTGTTATCTCCCTATTGTTCGCCTGTCTTATGTGATATTTGTGGGTGGATGCAGCAAAGGAAAAAGATAAGTATCAACAGTTTTATGAATACTACAAACAGCAAATAGATGAGGGTGTCCGAAAAGGGTACCCTCTAACTTTTTTCTTTTTTTGTGATTTATCCAACAACTTATAAAAATGCCCCTCATGAAACTCAATTTTCTCCCTTTATCAGTCTTATAATCCTTTCCATCCCTCCCTTTCTTAGCCTTTTTCTGCTTGCAGATCATTTTTCCGATGTTAAATGCAATAGCCAATATTCCAAAGTCCATGACAATCTTCTCCAAGCCTTTATGCCTGAACCTCTTGTACTCTTTATTCCATTTTATTTGCCCGAAGACCGCTTCCACCTCCACCGGTCTTTTGCTCCTATGTTCAAGCCCTTTTGATGAAGTGAGTTTCTCACGTGCCAGTTGCTTGTACCGCCTTAATTTATGATTCACCTTGATCTCCCTGTTTCCTCTCCCTTTGTGACATTTATTTTGTAGGGGACATCCCTGACAGTTCTTAGCACGGTAAACACTTATTTCACTTTCATATCCATTATCATTGACAGCCTTTATCGTGTAGGCAAATTTCATATACTGTCCCATCGGACATACAAAGTAATCTTCCGGTTCGTTATAATACAAATTATCTTGTTTGGAGATGTCACATTTCCATTTTTTTGTTTGTTCCATATGAAAATAATTATATTTCACATAAGCGCTTATACCGAAGCGTTCCATAAACTCATAATTTTCCTCACTTCCATATCCGGCATCCGCACAAACCTCTTTCATGAACCGGCAGTATCTCATCCGGCCATACAATAGAAATGAAATCAACGTCAACGTATCACCCGGATTGTGATAGAAAGCATAGTTTGTTATGAACTGGTTTTCCGTGGATATCTGTAGATTATATCCCGGTTTAAGCTGACCGTTCCTCATGTGGTCTTCTTTCATGCGCATAAAAGTCGCATCAGGATCTGTTTTGGAATAGCTGTTTCTTTCCCCCATTATTTCCAAGTGTTTCTCATATTCCTGCAGCTTAGGTAAGTACTCCTCATTAAGCTTTTTAATCTGACGAAGTTCACGTTTATTGCGGTTCTCCAGATTAATGGCATCTATTTTTTCTTTCAGAGCATGGCTGTCAATAGGAAGAGTTGATTCTCCAGGAGCGGTGTTGTCACCGAGAATACCCTCATCAATTTGAGAAAGTATACATTGAATCTTATTTTCCAGACGATCCTTATACTTTTCCACACTTTTGCGCCAGACGAAAGTATAACGGTTGGCTGCCGACTCCATCTTGGTCCCGTCGATATATTGTTTTTCCAGGCTGATATATCCCAACTCAACAAGCATGAGCACAATCTGAGTGAACAAACTGTGGATACAACTCTTCAAACGCTTGCTGCGGAAATCATTGATGGTACGGAAGTCGGGAGTGGACTTGCCCGAAAGCCACATGTAAAGGATGTTCTCCTGAAGTAGACGTGCTATCTTACGACAAGAGTACACATTGTTCAGGTAGGCGAAGAACAACACTTTCAAAAGCATGCGGGGATAATAAGCAGGACAACCACCACCCTTATAAGTAGATAACAACGGACTGATGTCAAGCTTATCAACAATCTGGTTGACAAGCCGGACCGGAGCATCCGAAGAAATATTTTCATCAAGACGGCAAGGAAATAAGGAATCCATACCTTGAGAATACTCCTTAAATTGTATATTTGCACTATCGATTAACATGCTCTAAGATAAACATTTTAGAGCAAATTAAAAAGTCCGAGCTTGGGAAAGTTCGGACTTTTACATAAAAAAAGAGGGTACCCTTTTCGGACACCCTCAAAACTAAATTACAGCGCTTGATAGATACTGACTAATAGTGTTACGGCTTTATCTATGTGGCTTATTCAAGAAATAAAGTTATTTCGTCTCCAAATAACTGTTCTTTTTCATACGGTCCAATGATAGAAAATCCAGCATTATCTATTCGATCTTTTTTTAAAGAACCAACAAAATTTAAAATATAACTGTCTGTTGTTTCATCTGGTTCAAGTCTTTTTCCATAAGGGCTTCTTATTATGATCTTGCCATTATCTATTTCATATTTTGATTTTCCTTTTAAAAGATATAAAGTGTTTTTGGTTCGGAAAGATACAGAATCGTTGCCTTCAAAGGTAAGAGAGAGGCTTTGATTACTAAAGGTCTTTCCAAGAATCATTGATTCAATATCTATCTGTTCTTTTTCGCATGAATATAAACAGAAACATAATAATATTATTAAGGAGCTAAGAGTTTTCATCTTTTTAGGAATTTTACAGACAGTGAAAAAACATTACTCATTGGAATTATTTATCTATACGGTATTCGATACTAAGAAAGCTATGATCATAAAAGAAAGAAGCTCTATATACAAGAAAATATTCTTTCCAAGAAGTGGGAAGAAAACTTATATAATAATCTGCATAAAGAATAATGAAACTTAGTACAATATAAACTTTATATTAATTTTTAAGGTAGATCTGAATGCGTCATCATTGGTTAACATACCATCTAAACTCCCTTCAATACCCGGCCATCTATGTTCAGTAAAATCTAATTTGTAGTCATAAATTTTTGTTAAATTTTTGAAGTCTTTTTCAACCTTCATCATAAACATTTTCCATTCAATATCTACGGGGGTTGGATGTGTAGGGTGGTAGATAGATGTCGTATTATTCTTCAAATCTTTGACCGTAGCGTAGCAAGTGCTTTGGGTCTTAATTGGATCTTCATCGTTTGGAGAATATATCACTTCGTTGGTCTTCTTCAAATCATCGAGATGCAGATGCAGCGTAATAACCGAGTCTTTTGTCTCGATTAGCTTCACTTCCCAATCAAACCATGCAGGAATATCCGTTTGGTTTCCAGAACTGAACTGAAAATCTGACTTGTCAATCAGTATATTAGCATTGATATCGTTTATTGCAATATCATGATTGTTGAGTTTCCCTTGAACATAGTTCTGATGTAAGATGGATTCTTCAGTATCATCGTTATTACTACACGAAGTTACAGATGTTATTGCCACAGTCACCAACATGATCAAGGCGCTAACTTTTAAATTTCGAAGATATGACATTTTGCTATGATTTTATCTGATTCTTTTCGGTGCAATCACAATGTCCATTGCGCCAGTATTAAGCGGATACATTTGATATCCCTTTGAAGTTGCATACTCATCGGATACGATGACAGGGTCTTTAAAGTTGAGCAAGACACTCCCAAGATCATCATTTTCATCCTTATATTGATAAGAAATAGTATAGGTCTGTTGAGTTGTTAACTGACCACTAAAGCCTAAATTAAATTTGGCTTTATCATTACCTGCGCTCAAACCAAATTCCGACTTTGCGACAAAACTTGCAGTATAGTTTTCCGAAGTTGTTTTTAATGTACCGTTGTCTTTTTCAATAATCTTTATATAATAGCTAAGCGGGCTGTTGACTAAATCCCATGCATCAGTAAGATATAGATCCATAGAGGACAGGTCTACCCACTTGCCTTTCAAATCGTCAGGCGTTGTTGAGTACCACCATTTGCTATGCCTAAATGCAGTATGATGCTTGTAGCGCACGTGGAATTTATCAATGTAGAACAAATCTGAGCCCTTTACAGAAATTGGTTTGGTTTCTACTAAGCCATTTCCTCCTTTATATGATTGAAAAACGATTTCAAAAGCTCCATTTGTCCACAAATCTTTCGCAATTTGCTCTGTTGAAGGATGCCCTTTTTTATAGAATGCATCATTCTTGAGTTTAGGATCTTCTTCTAACTGCTCGTCTATAATTTGATTGTATTTATTAGGAGAAACTCTAAACATATAAAGTTTTTCTCTTACGTAAGGGTCTAACTCTCCATTTGAACGATTCTGAGGGGAAAGATTGTAGTAAATATACTCTCTATCTATCAAATGTTTATTATTCTTTGCAAGGTTGTAGGCTTCAATACAACGTGAATCAAGTTGCTCTTTTTCCAAATACGGTTTCTCCTCAGGGGCAACTTCTGAGTTCTTTTCATCATAATAGGAAGCTCTGGTTTGCTTCACTTTTGTTCCATCATATGCTGGGTCTACAAAGTCATAGTGTGATGGTGCATTACCTGCGCGTGTTGATGAAGTACCTCCGACAACCTTCATTCTTTCGTTGCTTTTGACAACTAGGAATGGAAAGTTAGGTAAACTTCCAGCGGGCAAAGAAAGTAGAGAATCACCCTCGGCAAAGAATACAGAATTATCGTTACCTGTTGCATAGGTTGTAGCAATTTGATCCTGAGAGGAGTCCCAATTGTTGACACTAAAAGCGTTGAAGCTACCCAAATCAGGTATCATAATTGTCAAGAGAGGTACACTGCTTTCTATGACACCGATTTCTTCCTCTGAAGAATATTCAACAAGAATGTCACGTAGTGTTTTTCCCTGTTCTATCACCTTGTCCTTGACATAAGGATAAAATACATCGTAGTCTTTGTCAAATTGTTTTTGTGCCTCTTGTTTGAGAAAGGTTCTCAGAGAGGAATCTTTCGTAGCTGCAACTGATAGAATCTTTGCAAAGTTCCTTTCTGCCGTAACTTTGCTCACATTCTCTCCAATGGGGCCATTTGTTATTTCATTACTTGCTGTCTCGACCATATTATTGAATTCCTCATCTGCTGAACAAGCATAGAGCCCTCCTAATAATAGAATCGTTAAATAAAAGAGTTGTTTTTTCATGGCTCTTTTTTAAAAGGTTTATATTTTGCAAATATATAAAAAATAATCAAAAGTTGATATATTAGATTAATTATTTATCTTTTATTTTTCTTTTTAATGCATTGCTTGTCCAACCTTTTGAATTATTCTTTTCCTGTAGTTTCCCGCTTGGAATGGCCAATTTACAGATCAATAGAGTTCGTTTTTATTATTCTATTTTATTTAAGATACCCGTTGGTAGAATTAAATATATACTAAGTTAATTCCGCCAACGGGTTTAATTAGTTGTCTTCGACTACAATGGTAGCTACCGAACGTGCTGGCAGCTGCAACTTTTTCAGCGGTTGTTCACCCATGTATCGCAGATTCTTGTCGATGGTGGTCAGATAAACTTTTCCTTTTTGGGCATGGTCACAGTTTAGGCTAATCACCTGATTTTCCTTTGAATAGTTGATGGCTACGGTCACCACTTCTTTCCCATCAGTATACGATGAAATCATCAGTGAAGTAGCGGCTTCCAAGTCACTTATCTTATAGGTAGGTTTTATGGCGATACGTTTCATACCCGGACGTACAAAGAAACTGTAGTTGGCAGTAGTCCACAGCATTTTGGTGGTAGAGATTTCACCGTCATATTGTAGTGACAATCCGTTTGAACCTTCAAGTGGCAATAGCTGAATGGGCACATCCTCGCCTAGTGATACGGCAGTCCACCATTGCCAAGCCGAAGCATTTGCCAAAGTTAGATCATTGTGGATGATGCGGGCTACATACAAGCCTAGGTTAATGCTGCGTTCCGGAGAGGCTGGCATAGTAATTTCTTCATTCTTTTCCAGAATGCAGTATTCTGATGCCCAAAATTTGGTGTTGTGACCGTTGGCTGAGAGCTCTTTGTGAATTCGGTTACGTATATCCACCAGCAAGGTAGCGGGGTAGGCCGACCAATAGTCGTGTGCTGCTACACAGTTAAACAGGTTTTTGAACTTCAGCACGCTGTATTGTCCGTCTTTGTAGAACATAGAGTGGATGATATCATCTGGAGTTTTAGCTATCGAATCAATTTCAAATAGATATTTCATGTCACCTACTTCTGGAATTAGAATTTTTGTGTCGATTTGAGCTTCGCTGATTGCTTTATCCAATTCTTCTACCATGCGGTAAAGGTCGGCCTTGGTGGCAAAGCTGCCTTCTTGGAAGGAATTGGCATGCCATTGCCCGTTTGGCTCATTGTTCGGGCTGATGTAATTTACGTGAAAGCCTTGTTCACGGAAATGTTGGGCACTCTTCACCAAGAAACGGGCAAAGTCATCGAATTTATCATTTTGCAGATTGATGCAATCTTGGTCAGTAGAAACTGTAGAAGCGCTACGAGTCATAAAGTAGGGAGCTGAGTTCGTGAAAAACAGAAAGTTGTTCATGCCTCGTTCACGGGCCGCTTTCATGAACCATTGTTGTCCAGCTTGTTTGGTAAAGTCATATTTACCATCGGGTGAGAGGAAACATTCGGTACGGTTCCAGGAGTTATCCACCTCCTTTGCTTCACGGTTTTCGTAGCTTCCGGCTCCGATGTTTACGCGCCAGTTAGTCAAGGCCATACCGATGGGGTTACCTTTTTCGTCAAATTCACGTTTGAATAGTAAGTCGGCAATTTTTTCTTTTTTCTCTTGAGGCCAGTTTTTACCAATGAAGGCGCAGCGCCAAGCGTCTGAGGCGCTGAAGTTGTCTATTTCTTGATAGACGGTCTGTTTATCGATGATAAAAACCTTTTTATTCTGAGCGGCAAGTGGTTTCAGGCTTATGCTGAGGGTTAAAGCCGCAATTAAAATTGATATTTTTTTCATGGTATACAATTAAAAAGTAAGTCCCTATACTCGATGACGACACCAAGCATCCATCATAGCATAGGGACCCAACAAATATTAGGACTACTTAATAAAATTATATTTTGAAGTTAGTTTGTTTCAAGTTCGGGTTCTTATCCAATTCAGCTTGTGGAATCGGCATGTAACGGTTCCTGAATTTACGGATCTCGAGTACCACCTGGTTCTTTTCACCTTGGAAAATTGTAGCACGCTCCTCTTGGGGAATGCTTGTATCCATATCTACGGTACCTTGGTTAGAAGCATAGATTGGACCATTCAGTACGTCCTTGGCAATGTCCCAACGGATGATATCATCTCTTCTCAAGCCCTCGAAAGCAAATTCTACACGGCGCTCTCTTCTGAGCAATTCTCTCAGTTTAGCTTGTGTATTATATTTTGCTCTGTCTACTTTTGGCATGCCAGCTCTTTCTCTGATCAGGTCAATCAAGTCAGTAGCACCCGAAAGGTCTGTATTCTTTTCAATCATAGCTTCAGCCTTTGAGAGTAGGATTTCAGCATAACGGAATACAATCATATCCAGACCAGTGTTGTTTATATCTGAATATTGAGTCAGTGGTTTCATGTATTTACAGATAGAATAGCTAGTTTGAGAAGCATTTCTAGAATCAAGACGATGATCTTTGTTAGGTTCACCGTTAATGTTTCTGTCCAGCGTATTATAGATTCTCTTTCTACCCTTGTTATCCATCCAATCAGCACCCGAGTAAAGGATTGTAGCATAGAAACGAGGATCTCTATCTTTGTAAGGATGTTCTGGATTATACTCACCTTTAGCCTGAGCTTCTTCGATTGTCAGACCATCCTTCATTTCATATGCATCAATCAGAGATTGGATGGGTACGAATGCCGACCAACCGCCATCAATTACGTTACAGAATTCAATGATGGTTTGGTTTTTGTAGTCGTTCATTACTTTCTTTACAGCCAGAATGATTTCGCAGTTGTCTTCATTGGCTTCTTTGAACAATTCAGAGTAAGGAACTTCACCTTCTTGGTACAGATTATACACACCCAAGCTATTGATTTCATTGGCAGCGTCAATCACTTCATCATACTTTTTGTAGAACAGACACAATCTTACCTTCAAGGCCAAAGCAGCACCGCGTGTAATTCTTCCTTTCTGTTTTGGACTTACGTCCAGTGCTCCGTCTTTGGTGATGTCATTTAGTTCATCAAGGATGAATTCCACTACATCAGTTTCTGGAGTAGCCGGCAGTTTGGCATCTTCCAAAGAAGGAACCACTTCTGTAACCAAGGGGATGTCACCATATGCAGTTACCATCATGTAGTAACGCCAAGCCCGTAGAAAGCGAACTTCGTTTTTCAACACTTCCAAACGTTTGGGATCATTGAAATGAATTTCTTTGGTAGTAACCTGATGCAAGAAGTTGTTACAACGGGTAATTAGAGTGTAGTTATACCAGTTGATGCCTGGAACGGCATGAGTAGCTGTACCATTGGCAAAAACAGCCCAGTTAGTATTGATGGCACAATAACCGTTATCACTGAACACGTCATTGTATATAGTATAATCTTGGTTGGCATAGTCATCATAACAACCTACAGCTAACATTTCTACATCTGCTTCTGTTTTTGGGAAAGTAGCGGTAGATAAGGCATCGTACGGCACTCTATCCAGCGAACAAGCTGTGAATAAGAGACCTGAAATAAGTGACAAATATATATTTCTCATAGTTGTTAAATTATAATGTAATATTAATACCAATAGAGTGAGTCTTCACGTGCGGATAGTATGCACCCCATCCTGCCGGAGCTTCAGGGTCGATACCTTGAGGAGTCTTGCTGAATGTAAGCAGGTTAGTACCGCTATAGTAAATTCTAGCAGATCCCAGGCGTACAGCTTGCAGCCATTCTTTAGGAACATTGAAACCAACTTGGATATCTTTCAGACGCAAGTAGTTGGTATTTACCAACCAGAAGTCTGAGCAGGTAGTTTCCGGCAAGTTATATGTTCTGAATTTAGAAGCTCTAGGCCATTTGTTGGTTGGGTTTTCCGGGGTCCAGCGGCCTAACCAGTGATTTGAAGGATGACCAGAGTCACCGTTAAATTCACCGTAGAATTCATCAGTGAAGTAGCGTGATACGCCAGCAGCACCTTGGAAGAACAAGTTGATATCAAACATTTTCCACCTGGCACCCAGATTGAATGCGAAAGTATATTTCGGGTTTTCTGAGCTCAAGATTACCTTATCATCAGGGTTGATTTCACCATCTCCGTTTATGTCGACCAATTTGATATCACCAGGAATTAAACGGTCGTTGCTTATCATTGTGTATTTCGGAGCATTTGCTATTTCTTCCTTGCTTTGGAAGATACCGTCTGATTTGTAACCATAGAAGGCATTAAATTCCTTACCTACCATGCGAATAGTACGGGCATCTTTCTGAACGTCTACATTACCTAGTGATAAAATTTCGTTCTTGTTGTAAGTAAAGTTACCGCCAAAGTTCAGCTGAACTCCACCCAGTGTTTTATGCCAAGCCAAAGAAACCTCAAGTCCTTGGTTTCTCATAGCTCCCACATTGTCCCAGTAACCAGGATACCCATAAGTATTCGGTACATTTACCTGCATCAAGATACCAGTTGTCTTTCTGTTGTAGTATTCCAAAGTGACCTGCAGTTCGTTGAATAAAGTCATGTCTACAGCTGCACCCCAAGTAGTAGTCTTTTCCCAAGAGATATCCTGGATTTTATTTTCAGTTTGTACTGCACCACCGCTTACCTTGTTGTCGAATGGATATTTCGCGTTGGTAGCATATGTATTGATGTACGGATAGTAGTCGTTACCAATCTGTTGGTTACCGAGCATTCCCCAAGAACCTCTTACTTTCATGTCGGTTACTACTTCGTTGAAAGCAGTACCTTGTATAAAATCTTCGTTAGTTACGCGCCAAGCACCTGAGAATGAGGGGAACCATCCCCAACGGTTGCCTTCTGCAAAACGGGAAGAACCGTCACCTCTCGCGTTAGCTTCGAACAGATATTTGTCCATGTAGTTGTATTTCAAGCGGCCGAATACAGAATTCATTGCTAGTTCACGAGTATAACCAGAGTTTCTCATACCTACTACTGAACCACCATTCATATCAGTTACGTCTGACGACGGGAAGTTTTGTCTGTAAGCATCATCATATTCATAAGAATAGAGTTCTGTGTGGAAACCAGCCAAAGTGTTTACGGTGTGCTTCTGGGCGAAGGTCTTGTCGTAGTTCAACAAGATATCACCTTGTCTGCGGATTTCCTTAGTGTGGCTCTTAGTCAGGCGGATTGGACCGTCATATTTGTTTGCATTATATTGCAAGTCTTTTCTGTACAGCTTGTAACTCTTGTTCACTACGTTGTAAGAACCGTTGGCGGTAATTTTCAAACCGTCCCAGATATCGTATGAAAATTCAGCGAAAGCATTCAAGTAATCTTTGTCTGTATCACCGGTAGAACCCAAGTCTTGGAATGCAATGGGGTTACCATCGGCAATGGTACCATAAGTACCATCTTCATTTTTGTAAGGAACCATCGGAGAGATACGGTTTACTTGTCTGAATACTTGATAAGCAGCACCGTTTGACCAAGAAATCGGGTCAGTAGGCTCTTTCATCAATGTATTAGCGAAGTCCAGATTGATTCTTGATTTCAAGCGTTCAGTCAGCTTCAGATCTAAGTTGGTACGAACATTGAACTGTCTGTTAGAAGCGTTTTCAACGATACCTTCTTGTTTTACATAACCCAGGGAAGCTCTATACTTCGCCCATTCAGAACCACCGTCCATACCTATGTTATGGCGGTTCATGAAACCAGAGCCGGTATAGAACAAGTCGTACCAGTCAGTGTTGGGATGACCGTATGGGTCAGAACCCTCGGCATATTTACGGATGTCTTCTTGAGTGTAGGGTTTTCTCTTTTCAGCTTGTTCAGGAGAAGCACCTTGAGAGATGGCATCCCAGTATTCAGCTTCATTGGTCAATTCAGCCAATTCAGCAGAGTTGGTACGGTCCATCAAATCGGCAGGTTTTGACCATCCGAACAAAGCACTGTAAGTCAATTTGGGTTTACCACTCTGTCCGCGCTTGGTAGTAATCAAGATTACACCGTTAGCAGCTTTAGAACCGTAGATGGCAGCCGAAGAAGCATCCTTCAATACAGAGATGCTTTCGATATCGCTCGGGTCAACCACGTTCATATCGCCTTCTACACCGTCAATCAAAACCATCGGAGAAGAAGCATTGAATGAACCCAAACCACGGATTAGAATTTTACCGGTATCCTGACCTGGCTGACCGCCGGCATTGGTTACAGTTACACCCGGTGCTAAACCTTGCAATCCCTGAGATATATTGGATATTGGTCTAGAAGACAATGATTTAGAGTCAATCGTAGCAACAGCACCGGTCATGTTAACTTTCTTCTGCGAACCGTAACCTACTACAACAACTTCGTCCAGCAATTCGGTATCGTCCACCAGCTTTACAGCCATCTGTTTGCCAAATTGGGCAGTCAGTACCTGAGTTTTGTAGCCGATGAAAGAAATTTCAATTTTGGCATTTGGGGTACTCAAATTCAGTGTAAAGTTACCGTTGATGTCGGTCACAGTGCCGTTGGTAGTACCTTGCTCTACTACTGAAGCACCGATTACCGGTTCACCAGTAGAATCGATAACGTTACCTTTGGCTGTTTTCTTGTCTTGTTGAGCAATTCTAGTCGCTACGTTAGTAATTTTAGAGAGAGTTATATTGTTACCTAGCACCTTGCAATCAATATCGGTGTTGTCAAAGATACCTTTCAGCAGCTCTATTACATCGGTATTGCTTCCATTTACATATACGGTGCGTTTTACGTCCACATCGTTCTTGTCATATACAAACAAATAATCCGTTTGTTTCTCAACTTGTTGAATCACAGATTCAATGGTATAATTCTGTGTCTTAAGGGATACTTTTTGATCCATGTACTCGGTTACACTCGCCAGGGCAGTATTTACGCCTAAAAAAAGAGCATAAGCCGAAACCATACCAACTTTAACGATATGGTTACAGTTTGAAATAACTTTTTTGTAGGAATTAAAATCCATAATTTACTTTAATTTAATCATTAGTATTTTGTTTAAGATCAGATGGCTTCAAGCCACGGGCGGTATTATTTTCGGAACCGCCTTACGTTACGCTACAATAGGGTGTTTTACATAGGCATTTTATAATTTATAAGTTACACAATTTATAAGATGATAATTTTTTTATTTTCGTAATCAATTTGATAGTCAAAATGATTGGTTTCTTTCAGCACTCGTATGATGTGTTCCAGTCCATCTTTGGCACGGAACTTACCGGTGCAGTAGGGTGATTTTCTGGTTAAAGAAGTATTTCTGATTTGGAATTCAACATCATAGTATTCTTGTAGTTTGTCGAACACTTCCAACAGAGGTTCGTTAAAATAGAGTATCCCTTTGCGCCACAGATAATTGTTAGTATTTTCAATCGGTTTGACCTTCAATACTCCTTGGCATAGCGCTGCACGCTGGTTGGGGGTAAGAATTACGGCCGATGATTTTTTTGCATTAGTAGTGACTTCCACTTTACCGTTCAATAGGGCCGCTTCAAATTGAGGAGAATCCTGATAGTCGTATACATTAAAGGAAGTACCTACCGCTTTTACTTGATATTTAGAAGTAGAAACGATAAAGGGATGCTCCTTGTCGGATTTTACTTCGAAGAATCCTTCACCGTCAAGTTCTACCAGGCGTTTTTTTCCGTTAAATTTCGAGGGGAAGGTCAGGGTACTGCCGGAGTTCAGCCATACCTTGGATCCGTCGGCCAGCATTATTTCTACATGCTGTCCAGTTGGTACATGGATTTGGTGTTGTAGTTCGTGGTGGGTTGTTGTTGTCTGCCGGTTCAAGAAGAAGTGCAGGGCAAAGCCCAGCACGAAGATAGCCGCTACCTTCATGAAAGATATGGCATAATGTTTCCACGGGAGGATTTTAGCTTTTTGGGGGAGGGCAACTTCTGTTTGTTCGGGCATGTCCTCAATCCAGTAACTCATTTCAAACAGACGGCAAAGCTGTTGGTAGTAACGCTGGTGTTCTATCTCCGCTTCTATCCATTCAGTAATTCGTTGAGTTTCTTCATCCGAAACCTCTCCTTTAAAATAAGCTATTAATAATTCGTCGTCCATAATTCTTTATCGTTTGTAATAATGGCGACTGAAGGAAGGGATTCCCTAGTGTAGATTCATAAAATTAACTTCTATTAAGAAATCCACCCTTTATTGATTGGGTTCATAAAACAGAGCCAAGTTAAGATAGGGAGGTAGTCTTTGAGGGCAGCACGAAGTTCCTTAAGGGCCTTGTTCATGTGATAATCTACCCCTTTGACCGAGATGCCCAAAGTTTGAGCAATTTCCTTTCCCGATTTATTTTCAAAGCGGCTCATAATGAATACCTTTTTGGTTTGTTCCGGTAATTGATTGAGAGTTTTCATTACGATAGATTTGATTTCCTGTGAGAAAATATAACTGGGATTACAGCCTTCCAAGTTTGAGATTCGGATGGCTAGTTCGCGCTGTTTCCATTGTATAAGATCATCTTTGGTATCTTCCCGTCGTACTTGTGTTTTGAGATAATCCAACGATTTATGTTTCACGATGGTGATAAGGAGAGCCATGGGATTATCAACCGATTCCACCTTCATGGTTTCGAGCAGTTGCAGGAAGGCGTCCATAGTGATGTCTTCAGAAGCTTGCTTATTGCGCACATAAAAGCATGCAAAGTTGCAAACCTTATTAAACGAACTTTTATACAAAAGATTGAATCGTTCCACTTCCGAAAGGCTACCATGTGTCGACATTCTATGTATTTTTAAGATAAACAATTCGCAAAAATAGTTTTTTTTTGCAAAAGTAACAATCTGACTGCATATTTCTTTCAGTATCCATTCTTAACTAGAGGAAAGTAGTATTACCTCCTAAAAACGTTTACATGTATATGCCTTTTCCCTATTGTTTATTATTCGGTGATATCAAGCGGCTGACAATTGAAGCTGTTGCGATGCCAATCATTGGGGGCGCTCACAAAATTTTTTCTTATAACAATATATATTACATTTTTGTATAGAATATGATTCAATCTAGGATCCACAACAGTTTGGAAAAACGATCGCGAATTGTAGAATAATAAAAAGATACCATAAAAAATATCATTAGGCAGTAAGTTCAGTACCTTGCCGTTTTTTGTGTCCGGCCGGATAGGCTCAGGCATTTTTTATTATCAGCCAATTACAGAAAACTGTTCTAACGATAAAAATGCTCCTTTCCTGAGAAAAAACGCATGTCGCAATATAATTGCAACGAACCGCCGTATCTTGCCCCCGAAATCATAAATGTATAACCCCAAACAAACCATGTTATGTTGAATGAAAACACCCGGTCCTCGGACCGGATCCTGACCGAGAGGATCCTGGACGATCCAGACATGATCCTGAAAATTGAGAATCCTTCCCTGAAGCAGCAGATGGCTGCCGTACAGAAGAAACCTGAGCTGATCGCCAGCTTGCCGCTTGCGGGAGAAAAGGTGCAGCTTGCAGCGGTTATCGCCTGCCCGGAAAGCATCCTGCTTGTAGATACTCCCGCACCTGCCGCCTGCTTCATGGCCGTGGAACGGATGCTCAAGGAGGAACTTCTTCCCGTGCCGGGTGTCCTGAATGCGGCAAGGGAGTTGATACTGCAGATGAAGAAGGATAAAGCCGATGGAAGATCAAGCGGAGCCGCCATTGAGAAATTCCTGGATGAAGTCAAACCCATTAAAAACTAATCGTCATGCCTACCATTTTAGAACGCCTGACCGCATTGTTCAGCCGGGATATGCAGGCCGTACTCCGCAATCCGCGTGCCATCAGTATGATTGAGAATCCTTCCATACGGGTCCAGATGGCTGCCATCCGGAGGGATAAAAGTGTCATCTGCTTTATAGACAAGCCGGTGGAAAAAGTACAGCTCGCCGCAGTCAGGAATGCACCACACAATATTCATTTCATCGCTTCGCCCGGTGAGAGGGTGCAGCTCTCCGTTATCAGGAGCAGGCCGGCCTACATCGGCTTTATTTCCAATCTAACGGAAAAAGCACAATTGACAGCCGTTGAAAGGAGGGCTGAATGTATCTCCCTGATAAGCAAGCCTGCGGTAAAGGTACAGTTAATGGCTGTCCTGAAAGATCCGGCACATATCGCCTCCATCAAAGAACCGGCCGAGAAGGTACAACTGGCGGCGGTCCAGAAGAACCCTGAATACATCCGCCACATTGAATCACCTACGGTGAAAGTACAGCATATGGCTATTCAAGGCAACGCGGATACCCTGCGGCACATCAAGTCCCCGGCAGATACCGTACAGTTGGCGGCAGTCCAAGCCAAAGGAGAAACCATCAGGTATGTGTCCGAACCATCGGAGGCTGTACAGCTGGCCGCTGTCAGGAACAATCCAATGAATATCCGGTATATTGAGAACCCTACGGAAAAGGTTCAGCTGTCTGTCCTGCATGCCGACAGGGAGGCGGCTGCGCTTATCAGCTCTCCTTCAGAGGCAGTCAGGAAACAGGCCGAAGAGATGTACGGGCTGAAGCTGGAGAAGCAGGAGAAGCCGGCGGACCGGGAAGCGGAGCCGTCATCCGAAGCGCCGGAATCTTCCGCAACACGGCGCACACCCAGAAAAAAGACCGAACAGAGTACGCAATCCACGCGAAAACCTTCCGCCAGGCAGATAAAGGCGGCAATAGAGAAGTTGGATAAGGACCTTCGGGAAATCCAGGAAATCCCGCAGGTTAAAAACAGGGATAAAAAACTCATCAAGGCTTTAGAGGAATTCAATTCATCCGCCGTCCCCGAAAAGAAAGGATGTGACGTGGAGAGTATCCTCAAGGACCTTCGCGGGAAGGGAGTCAAGGTGGAAGCCATGAAAGCTGAAGAGTGGCACTCCCTGATGAATGGAAAGGCCATCCGGCCCTCCCTTATATCCGGAGCGTCCAAGCCGGCCGCAAAGGGAGCCCCCTTCATGCTTACCAAGACTCCGGTCGGGTATGCGGTAAAAGCTGTGAATACGGTCAACAGCCTGACCCGGCAGGCCAGTGCCGACATGTAACGTACCAATGTACGACCGATAAAAACATGTTTTTTGAATTTACTTGTTTACTTGAGTCCTGCTTAAGTAAACAAGTATTTCTCTTTAATAACCAATCAAGTAACATACTTATTCTTTCATGGAATGGAACAAATATCCGAATATCTTTTCACAACCGAGGAACAGGCTGTCATAGCCCGCAGTAAGGCGGAAGGCAGTTACATGAAAGCCCCGAACGGGCAGGCAACCAACCTGAATGAAAAGCAGTGGGCACAGGTACGTACCCGGGCATTCAGGGAGTGGTTCGGGGATTGGGAGAACAATCCGGATGAAGCATCCAAGGTCAGAGATGCCAATGGGGAGCCTCTGGTGGTGTATCATGGCACTCCGATTTCACGGGATCAGGCGGCTGACAGGAGTAAATTCAGAATTGCCGATGATTGGGAGATTCAAACAATTAACGCACCTTTCCATACGTTCAGGGGTGGTGCATACAATGGACTGATCTTTACCTCTTTGACGGAAGAAAAAGCCAGAAGTATCGGTGAAACGCGCAGCATGAGTATCCCGGACAGTGAAGACGGAAGGGAACAGTGGACCACAGACAGTTATGTGTATGACCTCTTCGTCAATGCCAGGCAACCGTTTGACGTAAAGAATCCAAATGCCGTAAAAGATATCCTGGACGCATTAGAAGGACAGCTCACGGCCTATGATTTCTATCTTGGCATGGAAGTTCCCGTTTCCCGGAAAGAGGCGGAAAAGATATTGGAAGGGGGAAATTCATGGCGTGTGGTTGAGACACCTTCCATGCAGGAAATCATCCGGTCACGAGGATATGACGCCATCCATGCCTTGGATGAAGGTGTTCAATATATGGCGGTATTCGCTCCAAACCAATTAAAGGCATCCGGTAAATATTTATATTCCGAACGGAACACAGGTGTTTTTTCACCGGGCAACAACGACATACGTTTCCGGGAAGTCCATCATGGCGTCCCCGCTTCCTTTACCGGTTACAGGAGTATGAAAACGGAAACGGTCCGCAATGACAATATTCCTGCCGTCTTAGCTGCCCTCCGTGAGAAGCTGGAGGATACGGAACAGGAATGGCAGGACAGGATTCTTGATTATATCGCAGAGAATTATCCTACACAAACAACCGTTTCCGCACAGACAAGATCTCCGGAAGGACTGAAGGAGAGGGAGGCAATGAAAAAAGACAAAACACTCAGGAAGATGAAAGAAGAAGCCGTTGCGGCATTGAATGCCGCTGATGAAAAAGTAATGGAAGCGTTCAAAAAAGAGAATGGTGATATACTCTTTCGTGAGGTCAAAGAAAAAGACGGCGGCAAGTCCTTGGTGGGCCTTCATAATATCAGTGAGGAGAAGTTGCTTAAAGCCTTGAAACTTGGGGGACTTGCCAATCCCAGCGCCGCCGTGATCGATATAGCCAGGCAGTCACATGAAGGATACGGCGAGATCTCCCTGATACTCCCTTCTTCCATGATTGACAAACGTACCGGAAGGAATGCCGGAACATTCAGCGGAGACGCGTGGACCCCCGTCTATCCGCAAATAGAAAGGCAGTTTTCCGGTGACGGCAGCGGGCGTGTCCGGGATGCCATTTCCAGGCTGCCGCAAGAGATGCAACCGAATGTACGCAGTGCCTGGAACAGCTACATGGACGGGCGCGACGAGGGGAGTGCGTTCGCTTATCAGTTTTTATATGAAAGAGGCGAGGCACCCGAATTCAGGAAGATAGAGCCGCTCTTTGGGGAACATCTGCGGAACCGGATATCCGCCATCGACGCGCTCGATGACTATGATGAACGCAACACGACCCTGTTGGAGGTTTATATAGAAGAGAATTTCGGTGGTGATCAAACAAAATTCAAAGATTATATCGAAACAAGGAAACGGGTATTACAGGATAAAATACAAGCGTTCCCGGAACAAAAACAAAAAGGTTTGGCTTACAGAAAAGCTGTGGAGAAGCTGAATGATATAGAAGAAAGGGGCTATGAATACAGTTCCGTACAAGACTTCTATGACAGGGTGAAGGCAGATATCCGCCAGGCCGGCAGTGTTGATACCTACCATACCCTGCAGGATGCCTTGGATAAGATCGACGGATCGGAAGCGCTGAGCAGGCAGTATGCGGAGTGGAAGGAAAGCCTTGCGGACAAATACGGTATCAAGGAGGTACTTTTCAAAGGTTACACTCCGGATGGTACCAGGATCTATCTTCCCCATACCCTGGAGAATGTCTCCGGGTTAATGAAACAGCAGGGCCTGGCCGCCGCAACCGGCTGGGGAGGCTCCTTCTCTGAATTCGCGGCCGCTCTTATGAAGCCGGTCGGCACACTGGACGGTATTCGCCGGCAGAAGGGAAGACTGACCACTGACCATAGTGACCTGGAGGCATTCAGGGACAAATGGCAGAAGGTCTATTTTGATCTGGGAATCAAGCTTAACCCGGGCGGCGGCACCTTTGATGATACCGGCCTTTACCGTGTGGAGGATATCGCGTTGAAACCTGATCCCGGGAGTTTTGCCAAACGTGAGTACGGGGTGGAACTTACCGGGGAGGATGTACGGCAACTTAAAGAGATGGTTGATGCCATACAAAATGAATATCCCGCCATGTATTTTGAGACCAAATTCGAGCGTCCGGTCTATTTGAATGAATTTGTAGCGGCGGTCGTGCCGGAGAATGTAAGTGAAGACGTTTCCAAAGCGGTCCGTGAAAGCGGGCTGCAAGTGTTTGTTTATAAACCCAAGGATGAATCCTCAAGAAACGAGGCTGTGAAACTGGCGTCGGAAATTAAAGGTGTACGGTTCCGGCTTGCGGGTGGGACGGGAGCCTTCACTCCTGCCTGTACAGCAAGCGGGCAGGTTTTCCTTTCCGGGGATGAACGGATGGCGGAACTCTCCCGACATGCCGTTTTCCTGGCCCGCAAACAGCACATCCCCGTGAACATCATCCATTCCATCAGCGAGGTGGATTCTCCCAAAGTACGTGCCCTTATTGCGGGCGGGAAGGATATAAGGGGATGGTACGATATCCCTTCGGACCGTATCTGCCTGTACCTGCCCAAAGCGCGCGGCAAGGAGGATATCGAGCGTACCCTGCTGCACGAAGGAGTGGGGCATTACGGCCTGCGCAAACTGGCCGGGCGGAAGCATATGGACGCGTTCCTGGATGACATTTTCGCCGGATGCGGGGAAAAGGTGCGCTGGGAGATTGTCCGGCTGGCCGGTACGGGAAAAATGGATATACGTACCGCAACGGAAGAATACCTGGCATGTATGGCCGAAAGCGGGGCGGATGCCCGTGTATGGGACAAGATCCTCATTGCCTTCAGGAACCTTCTGCGGAAGTTAGGTTTCAGCATCGAGGTTGATGACAGGGAGCTGAAGGGTCTGCTCGCGGCCAGCCGGGAAAACCTGAAGAGAACGGCGGCCACCCGCATACCGGAAAAGATACAGACCCCGAAAGGAGAACTTGAGCTTACCCCCGGATATGCCGCCGGATCTCTCAGAAGTAAAGACGGAGTCCGGGATGTCACACCGTTCCTGAAGGAGATGAAGAGGGCCGGGCTGGAGCCGGCCTCCCTCAGTCCGGAGGAATGGAAATCTCTTTTCAGCGGTAAAGGAATAGCGCTTCCCGACGGCAGGATGCTTATGGCCGTAAAGGAACCGGCCGGATATGGACTGAAGATAACCGCTCCGGCTCTCCGGAGTATCAAAACGGCAGAAATGGAAATATAAGATTTGGATTATGAATATGGATAAGAATGATTCTTTCGACGGGCCCCTGCAGGAGGGCAGAGATACGACCCTGCGTTCCTTTTCCTGGGGAAACAGGGAGTTTACCATTTCCTCAGACAAAATCAGCCTGTATGTGGGGGGCATACCCTATGACACGAAGCCGATGCTGGATATTCTCCGCGGATCCGGAGTAGATCCCGGGAAACTCTCTCCCGCCAGGTGGATCTCTTTGCTCCGGGGGCAGCCTACACGCCTGCCGGGTTGTGAAATGCCGTTCATGCTGTTCAAAGCCCCATCCGGATATACTCTCAGGTGCCTGGAAATAACCAGGGGCAGGAACAGGGCTTTCGAGGCGGAAATGTAGTATGACACATATAAATACTTAAAGAGTAAATCGTATATTAATCAAATTAAAGTAATCAGATTATTAAAATAAATTGTTATGGAGAATCTTATTCCTTATATCAAGCTTATTATTCTGGCACTGGCCTGCCTGGTGACGGGAGTTTGCACCCTGAGCCGGAAATGGTATGTCAACCTGCCTGTCTTTCTTATATGCATAGCGGGCGAGACCTTCATGGCATACCTGTTCTTTCCCGCATACGCATTATGGCCGGCCTGCGGTTCGGTGGCCATATTCGCTTTCTCCACCGCATGGGAACATCTCAAGCCTTCAGGACGGAAAGAGAACAAGTCCCCGATCAGGTTGCCCGTCATTTCCGGGGTTCCATACCGCCATCTGGAATTCTATTACTATTATTCCAATTTCCTGGTCTATGGAGGGGCCGGTTCGGGAAAGACAAAGAGTATCGGCAAATGGCTGCTGGAGGAATATATCAGGCTGGGCTTCGCAGGGTTCATCTACGATTTTAAGGACGTGGACTACACGCAGACGGCCTATAACCTGACAAAGAAGTACGGTTACCCGCACAAGTTTTACTACGTGAGTTTCGACAAGCCGGAACGTTCATACCGGTTCAACCCGCTCAAGGTGGTAAAGGACCGTACCGAGCTGATGCAGCTCATGGAAGATGTCCTGCTCGCACTGCTTCCCAAGGGGGAAAAGCAGAATGAATGGGTGGCCGGGGGATTGGGCATCCTGCGCGGGGTGGCCTTCCGCTTTTGGGATGAATTTCCCGAGTATTGCACGCTGCCCCATATCATGGCCTTTATCATGACCGCCTCTACCAAGCAGCTGTCCATATTCCTGCAGCAGAACCTCGTTGCGGAAATGATGGCCGGCGCGTATCTCAAGGCCGAAGGTTCCGAGAAGACCCAGGCATCCTACCTTTCCACCCTGTGTAACAACCTGTCGACCATTTCACAGAACGAAGAGATAGCCTATATCCTTTCAGGGGATGATTTTGACTTCAACCTGATCGATCCGGAAGATCCGAAACTGTTCGCCATCAGCAACAATTTTTCCAAGAATTCGGTCTATGCCCCGGTGATAGGCATGCTTATGAGCATATCCACCCGCCAGTTCACCATGCAGAACAAAGTGCCTTTCGTCTATTTCCTGGATGAAATGACAACGGTCAATATCAAGAACTTTGAGTCGCTGCCTTCGGTCCTGCGCGAATACAAGGTCGGCTTTGTGCTGCTTACACAGTCCGGTTCAAAACTGGAGAATCTGTATGGCAAGCTCGACCGGTCCTCCGTGGAAGCCAATTTCGGAATCCAGTTCTTCGGGCGTACCAAGGATGTGGAAGCCCTGAAATATTATCCGCAGATGTTCGGTAAGGAGGAAAAGGAAAGAAAATCCCGGAGCACGGGAAAAAGCGGCAGCAGTTCGAACCGGAGCGTTACCATCTCTTCCCAGAAAGAGGATATCTACCAGGGAAGGGATTTTGCGGATCTCGAGCCGGGAGAGTTCATCGGATCCGCCACCCGTGCCAATGTCAGATATTTCAAGGTGATGCTCGGGGAGTTTAAAGAAAAGGATGAAAAACCCCTTCCCGACGTCCGGGTTCTGGAGCCGGAGGAGATTACCAGGAATTTTTCCCGGATACTTGCGGACGTCCGCAGCCTTTTCCCGTGCGAATAAAGAACTAAAATATAGTTTTATGCCTTGAAACCAAGTATTTTCAAAAGATGCACAAAGATGCCATAACTATTTTAAAATAAAACAGCTATAAAACATGTTTTTAGTAGAAAGATAAAAGAGAAATTTAAAAAGCAGATTTGAAGGATACACTTAGTTTGGGCAAATCGTATGCGGTGGTAAACATTCTATATCAAGGTGCGACACGAAGTTGCGTAAATAATTGTTCAAAATTCTAATCCACGAGCCGGAATTGAATGATTGAATCCGTTGTTCCGTCAACGGTAACCTACGGACAGATGCACCAATAGTGATAATTCTGTATCAAGCTGTCTGGACAATGTACTCCTTCCGAAAGGAAAAGACAGAGCCGTAAGGGAAAGACAATAACTCTTAGTATCATAGAGTTGGGAGGCTAGGCTGAGTAGTATGATTAACACATGTGAATCGTTGTTTGAATCGTCGTTAGCTTAAACTAAAAAGTATACAGTCGGATAACTCTCTCTTCGATTAGGGTTGCAGGGACATAAGCACTACCGGCAAAGAGACGGAACCTAACCTACTCGTATGTTATTTACACGAAACGTGGTAAGGCTGTATTTTTCCTGCAAATGCAGGTAGGCAAACCGTAAGGAAAGCTGGACGGGATACAAGTATAGGAGTGCAGAAAAAGCGAACACCATCCTTGGCCTTATAACCTATTTGGCTCCAGAACAGATAACGGAAATTCGTCTTATCTATCAAAATATCTATCAAGAAACAAGCAGGAAGTATATCGAAAATCAAAGGTAAATACGATTCCTTATGGATTTAAGATTTTGAATTCTTTTGGGAATGCTGACACATTACAATTAAGATTGATAAAATATTTATCTTTATTAAATTATTGCCTTCCGGATCTGGAGATATTCTCCAGTTCTGAAAGGCAATAACAGATCAGATAGATGCAACAGAATAAATCTGTTTTTATAATTATCACAATCAAGAGATTTACATTGTATCACATGAGATTGGCATATATTTTAAATTAACACATAATATTCATTTCTATTACTTATCACTATTTTTGTATGCATTCCAACATCCGGACCCAATTATCTGCACTCAAATGATTAGGAGTGACTTGAGGGGAATACCAAGTATACATAAGATCCTGTTCATTATCCACATGTTCCGCTCCTAGTAAATGTCCTATTTCATGAGCCAGTGTGTAAGGGTGTGAGGATGAAGTGGTAGAGATAGCAGCAACTTCAAAGTTGCCTCGGGGATTATTTAAGTGTATAACTCCAATACCACTAGCATATCCAAACGTTTTACCGGAATCCCAAGTGCCGTCTCTAAGTAAAATATATGGTTTCTTATCTTGTCCCTTAACTTCATCCCAAGAACGTAAATAATTTTGAAATGATTCAAGAGCAGACACCTCGTAATCAGAAGCACCACCCTTGTGTGAACTATCTTTTATAGTGTATTTCACAGTTATAAATCCTGAGTCAATTAGAAATTTTAAAGAAGTGGTGACAGCCTGAATTTGGGAAGTGATATCGTGCTCAAGAGAGCCTCCGTCTTTTTCCTTTATCAGCATAAACTCTAGGGTAGCTGGGTAAGTAGCACGTGAGGACAGGCTAAGAATCGAATTCTTATCAATGGTACTGAGTTTCTCAGTTGGATAGTCTTTTATTGGCAACCCTTTAAAAGGGTTATTACCAATAGCTTTGGTTATATCTATCCTGATATTTTTTATATCGCTCTTACCAGAACGTGTATCTTCTCCAGTGTTACAGACAACAATTTTATCAGAAGTGTCAGAGCTGGCTGAAAGATAGTGATTCTGGTAATAGTTAGCTATTTCTGCCATCCTTTCTTTATCTTTATATACTATATAATCAATGAGATCTCCACCTCGTTGAAGCCTTATCGTAGCATAACTTTGAGAGAGTATTGCATTAATTGAATCTTTATCCTGACCTTCAAACAAATAGACCGGACGATTGGATTCTTCTATTTCAACACCATGAATGGCTTTTATAGAAGTTGTCCATAGTTCAGAGCCCTCTTGAAGCATAATCGTATGTTCGGTATTTGATATTTTTGACAATACTCCAGCCAGACCTTCATAATCCATAGACCTTAAATTTAATACATGTTCCAATTGAGGACTAGCAGTTTCTTCTACATGAAGAAGATCGTCAGCACATGCTGTAAATAAAGCAGTAGCTGCAAAAAACAAATAATACTTTATGTTTTTCATACCTACAAATAAAATTAATTAATATATACCAATATCACTGATACTCTTAATTAAGAACGACATTATAGTTATATTACTATGAATATATGTATTGCATATAATATAGTTACACCATTGTCGTTTATTTGAAACAAAAATATACATTTGTTTTAAATATAAGAAAATAAAAATCCTGTTTTTAAACATATCTCTCAAAAAAATAAAGAAAATATATAGATTTAATATTTATCAATATTATAACAATATTAAGTATATCTTTATATTTTATGAAATCATATTTTTTGTTGGAAACAACAAATAAGCCCTATTATATTGTAGATATATAAGAGAGAGACATCTAAAGACCTTTAACATATCCACTGTCTAAGTATGTTCTTATTAAAAATCATAGACCAGAGAGAAGTATCATCAAATAAGAACTGTATCAGGTATCAAATATCAATGTATATTTTAAAGCTGTTAATGAAATTAGCAAAATAGCTATCAATTAATGGCATAAGAGAATTGTATAAAGTTTGATTAATAGTATGTCAATAATGATACCCGATTACGACAGGTGTGAAGCAAGGGTCTACTTCTTCAGATATTGGATGAAAGTCTTCCCGAAATAGGAGAGTATAATATTTTTCACTTCCTTTTCTAGTATTCAATATATTTCAATATATATTTTTCTGGAATATGCCCTATTGTTTCTACATACCATGAACGGATATACAATGTAAGAACTTTCTGTTTCAGATGTGGTTATTCAAACCTGATAATGAAAAATACATATCCTTTCAGTTGCAATATAATATGCACAATGAAATCAGATAGAATGGCCTTGACGAATACATGGATGTGATCGGAAATGATTTCTATTTTCCGGATTTCCCGTCCGTTATCTACCGGTTTTGCATTTAGAAGTTCACGCAATCCCGGTTCCACATCATTTATAAGACGCTTCCTCCTATCTTTCGGATACTAGATAATATTATATACGTATCCCGGATTGGATTTCGACATAGCCAATCAAATTTGTTTCCGTATTTTCCATCTAAAAATATGAATTTGATTCCAAGAAAATATTGTTTTAATTATTTAATTAATAATCACTTCGGGTATTACCTGCTATAACTATCACTATCCTAAAAAAACATTACTGTCCACAACTGTATTCCATTTGATACATTTAACATCATAGTTTAATTATATTTTTTACTCTTTTTATTTGCATAATTAATTTAAATCACCTATATTTACGCTCGATTTATTTTGACTACCGCGTCCTTGCGGACTTCGGCAGCGCAGTGCTGGCGGGCCACCCCACCGAGCGAGGCGTTCAATTCGTGACTTGGGAGTGGGACTTCGACCGCAAAGGCGTCCATCACGGACATTATTTTCAGCAGGACTACGACGCCGCCAAGCGCGACTTCACCGTGCGCGGCGGGCTTGTTCCAAAAGACGCCCTTTTTGAGCCGGAGCAGCTTGCGCAGATCTACCACGCACTGTCG
>OGYJ01000929.1_pt1 | contig 25873 bp, 19 predicted proteins | sample 1576531 | NCBI WGS metagenome assembly OGYJ01 (sample SAMEA3541574, study PRJEB24748) | human gut metagenome | biome: human gut; feature: human-associated habitat; material: faeces | place: China | collected 2012 | reverse complement strand
GTCATGATGTTCTTTGTTTCCACCTCACGAATGAGGATTCCATTTATTACTTCTTCCATGATTTCTGTACCTCTAACACTTTATTAAATTCTTCCGGCATTTCCTGAATCATATTTTCATCCCCTATGATAGGGACAAGGTCTTCCTTCATAAACACCGGAATGCCGAGCTTATGTGCCTGGTCCGTCAGAGACCATGCCCATTCCGGCTCCGTATGAATCTTCCTGCTCTGAGCTCCGGTCATGGTGCCGACAACGATCCAGTTGATTCCGGAAAGGTCAACTGTGCCGGGATCGTCGAATAACGGCTCAAAGGTAACATGGTAATGTTTTGCTCTGACGTTTTTCCGAAGGGCGTCGATACGCCACAGTTCTGCTTTCCTCGTCACCGTAACGCCAAACCATGCGTTTTCCAGATCGGTATCAAAATCCAGCAAATCAGGTCGCTTGGTAAGGAACAGGAACTGATGCTGTGGATTTTCACGGATCTTTGCAAATACCTCGTCTCTCCATTCCGGCTTCCATCCGGAGAGATCGCTCATGCCGGTAAGAAGAAAGTTCTGCGGACGTTTCTTTTCCATCATCTTGAGCTTACCCGGAAAGAATTCAGGGTCAGCGAAGTCATCAATCATATGCCAGCGTTTCACGTTGTTGCGGGCATAGCAATATGTACACCCCACTGTGCAGCCAATGACGATATTCATGTTCTGAATCTGATCTTTGATACAAATACTCATGACTTCTGCCACTCCTCAAGATTCTTTCTGATGCGGTCGAGGCATTCCTCAAACCGGGTAATTTCTTCCTCTGAAAAACCTTTGTAGTAAATACTGCCCATCTCATCAGATACAGAATCGTACTCGCCCTTTAAGGCATGTGCTTTCTCAGTCAGAAACAGGAGTGTTTTCCTTTTGTCCGTTTCAGACTGAACACGGCTTATCAGCCCTTGATTTTCCATTCTTTCCAGCATCGTCGTAAGAGATGTTATCGCTAATCCGCATTTGACCGAGAGTGACCTGATCGAGATTCCATCCTCCTGCCACAGCACATAAAGAATGCGCCCCTGGGCTCCATTGAACGCATCAATATTCTTTTCGCTGAGAATCTTCTCAAAAATCCGGTCTCCAAGTTGTTTTATTTTGGTGACAAGAAATCCGCCATTTGTTTTCATGCAAAAGCTCCTATATAGTAGTTTATAAAATCATACTATATAGGAGCTTTATTGTCAACAGTTTGTATGTCTGAATAAAGGAAAATTCCATTTATTTCAATTCTCCAAATCGGAATTTGTCTTTATCTTATTTATCAAAATACTTATCACAGTATTCAAGTGATAGATTGATAAACTCCTGCAATTTATCAATATCATTATACATTCCATGGTTCGATTTTGGAAATTCAACATAATCGTATGGCACACCATTCTCTTTCAATGCATCTATTAAAGGGTATTTAAGTTGAGTCGGCACACAATGGTCGATTAGTCCATACCCCATCAAGGTCGGCACCGAGTTTGCATCCACCAAATATGTAGGCGAAACAGAGTAAATATACGGAAGATACTCTTTTGATGCCATCATTTCATCTGTAATTCTAACCCCTGTCATCATGGTTGCAAAATCCGCATCTGTGGTTATATGGTCTATCGATTTCAGCAAACTCCAATCGGATGGCTCAAATGAAGCAGGACCTGCGAGTTGAAAGACAAACTTTACTGGGATTGCAGAAATGTCAGCATTTTTATATGCATAGTTCATCGCAAGTGTTCCACCTGCTGACACCCCACAGGTAGCCATTTGTGTTAAATCAATTCCAAGCTGCGATGCCTGCTCCTTGATTGCGGCAACACAGCTTAGAATTTCTTCATTCATTAACTCAAGACTGGCGTTGAGTAATTCTTCTTCACTTTTTCCCTTCTTTGATTGCAATGTATAATCAACCGTTGCTGTTACGTATCCTTTTGACGTATAATATTTGCACCACGCATCGCCATCTTCTTTGCTCCCGGAATTAAAACTTCCTCCGTGTATATAAAGAATCAGGCATTTTGACTCTGGCGTATCAAGATTTTTCGGCACATATAAATCATATTTGTGGTCGCTCGGATTTTCATAATCAAGATTTTCATACACACATCCTACTGTATCATTCCATTCAACTTGGATAAGCTTCATCGGTAAAGACCCAAGACGTTGAATGTTGATGAGCATACCCACAATAAAGGATACAACAAACAGAAATATCAACATACCTATTTTACGATTTTTATTTGTACTGAACATGACATTTCTCCTTATATGATGTGGTCTAAAACAAGTTTTCCGGTAATACCACCAAGTATTACACCGGCGATAATAACTCCACAACTAAGGAGAACCCATGCTAAAATTTGTTTCTGTTTTGTATTCATACTTATTTATCTCCTCAATTTCAGATTGTCATTTCTGCAATACTATCACTTAATTGTCATCAAGTTTCTTTGACAAATTCCGATTTGTCACTCTGTCAGTCGATTCTCCTCGCCCCAAACACAGAGCTGATCCAGCACAGTCATCAGCGATTTCCCACGCTCTGAAAGCGCATATTCCACCTTCGGCGGGATCTGCGGATACTCGGTGCGGACGATCAGTTTGTCTGCTTCCAGCTCCTTGAGATTCGTGCTGAGAGTCTTGTCGGAAATGGTTTTCAGATACCGTTTCAGCTCATTGAATCGCACCGTCTCAAACTCCATCAGGCAGTAAAGGATGACCATCTTGTGCTTGCCGGAGATCAGCGACAGCGTGTAGGCAAAGCCGGTGTCCTCAAAATTGGCGTTCTCGATATAATTCTTTATCATTTCACTTTCTCCTAAGATAGTACCTATCATAATAGACAGTACTTGAATCTCTGTTTTACTCGGTTATAATTATAAGCAGGATGAACAGTCCTGTCAATCTGATCACGAGGAGAAGTTATCATGAGAACAAAACTGAAAATCACCGAGGGTATTTTCCCAATGCCGGTTCTGATGGTTGCAACTTACAACGAGGACGGCAGTGTGAATGTCATGAACGCCGCATGGGGCACCATGCAGGAGCGGGACACCGTCGCCTTGAATCTCACCGAGACTCATAAAACCGTGCAGAACATCAAAGCGCGGGGCGCGTTTACCGTCAGCATTGCCGATGCCGCCCACATGGTGGAAGCAGACTATTTCGGCGTGGAGTCCGGCAATAAAGTAGGCGACAAATTTGCCCGCAGCGGTCTGACCGCAAGCAAAGCCGAAGCCGTCGATGCGCCGGTCATCAACGAGTTCCCGATTTGTCTGGAGTGCAAGTTCATCGAGTATCAGAACAATGAATACGGATGCGGCGTCATCGGTAAGGTAGTCAATGTCACTGCCGATGAAAGCGTTATGGTGGACGGAAAAATTGATATGTCTAAGGTCAATGCCATCGCATTTGACCCCTACACCCACGGTTATTACAAGGTCACCGAGCGCGTGGGAGAGGCGTTCCACGACGGCTTGAAGCTGAAAAAGTAAGGTGTGCAGAGAAGGAGCTTTCGCATAAGCGAAGGCTCCTTCTTAAAATATGTGGATTTCACAAATATTGATTTGTCAGCTCCATTATATCACACGCTCGGCGTATTTTGCAGCTTGCGAACACAGCGGCAATGCAGACATTCCACATTGCCGCTGTGATTTTCTTTTTAGCGTTCTCTGTCTGCGGATGATTTTTGCGGCTCCTCCTCGCCACGCTCACCGTCCACGATCTCGTTCTCTCTTTTGTCGAGATTGAGCATCGCATTCAGTTCATTTAGCCGTGCCGATTTGGTTTTCAGTTCTTCCTCCTGGGGGAATGGCTTCTGTACCTCGGCCTTTGCGTTTTCAAGCTGAACCCGCGTATTCTCCAGCTGCTCGACACATGCCGCCATTCGTTCCTCAAAAGCGCCGAACGTATTATCCAGTCGCTGAATATTGCCGAAGACGTCCGAGCCCAGCGTGACCGTATGCCGCAGCTGGTGAATCAGCGTGATTTTATATTCCCGGCTAAAGGTATCGAAGGACAGCTCCATATCAAAGCCTCGGTACTGACCGATGGGAACTGGGTCGGGGCTTGTCATGGACTTGCAAAGGCCGAGGATGGCATCGCCGGCAGCCTTCTTTTCCCTTACCGTGCCGCCCGGCATAAACATCGGAGAGAACCCGTCCTCGTTGGGCTCGGTATTTCTTTTTCGCTGGTCAATATCCGCCCGATAGCCCTCAATGCGCTGCTCCAACGATTTGATTTTCTGGGGGAACTCCTTCAAAATCTGATCCTCCAGCGAATAGCGCTGGCTCAGATGGTTGGCCTTGAGCAGCTTCAGACGGGACACATCAATGTCCAGATCCATCTTCTCCTTGATGTGGGGATTGCCGGCGCACAGCGCCTTGATTTCCGCATAGCTCAGGGCAGTTTCGTCAATGTCTTCCGCAGAGCGCACCGGGGATTTGCTGGTCATGATCTGCCCAATGAACTTCTGCTTGGATTCCACCAACTGATACAGGTAGCTGTCGAAGGTGTTCTCCGTAACATAGGTGTAAATATCGACCTCCTTGTTTTCGTTGCCCTGGCGGATGATTCGTCCTTCCCGCTGCTGCAGGTCAGACGGTCGCCACGGACAATCCAAATGATGAAGTGCCGCAAGCTTCGTCTGCACATTGGTGCCGGCTCCCATTTTCTGCGTGGAACCGATGAGCACCCGCACCTGACCGGAGCGCACCTTGCCAAACAACTCTTTCTTTTGCGCCTCTGAATTCGCCGCGTGGATATAGGCGATTTCCTCTGCCGGAATGCCCTTGGCAATCAGCTTGTTCCGGAGATCATCGTACACATTGAACTTGCCGTCGCCGTGGGGCGTAGACAGGTCGCAGAATACCATCTGTGTCGATTTCCGATCGGCGGTGCGCTGCCAAATATCAAAAACATTCTCCGCACACGCGCCCACCTTGCTTGTCTCGCTGTCGGGGAGCATATCGTTCATGAGCCGCTGATCCAAGGCGAGCTTTCTGCCGTCATTGGTGATGAGGAGCATGTTATCCACGCTGGAATCCACCATCTTATTGCGGACACGCTCGGCTCGTTCTGAAAGAGAGGCCACCATTTCCTTTTGCGTTTCCGATGGCTTCAAAACAACGCTGTGGTAATGGGCCTCCGGCACGGGGAGCTTGAGCATATCCGCCGTTTGAATATCTGCGGTCTCCTTGAACATTGCCATGAGCTCCGGTAGATTATAGAACTTCGCAAACCTTGTTTTGGCGCGGTAGCCCGTGCCCTCCGGAGAAAGCTCGATAGCCGTCACCGTCTCGCCGAAGGTGGAGGCCCAGGCATCGAAGTGGAGAAGGTCATTCCTGCGCAGCGCTCCGTACTGGAGATACTTCTGCATGGTGTACATCTCCACCATGCTGTTGGAGATGGGTGTGCCGGTGGCAAACACAACGCCTCTGCCGCCGGTCAACTCGTCCAAATACCGACACTTCATATACAGGTCGCTGGACTTCATGGCCTCGGTTTGGCTGATGTTGCCCACATTCCGCATTTTTGTAAATGCGGCGAGGTTTTTATAGTAATGCGCCTCATCGATGAAGATACGGTCAACGCCCAGCTCTTCAAAGGTCACAACATCATCCTTGCGGGACTGGTCATTGAGCTTGTCCAGCTTCTGCTTGACCGTTTTCTTGGTTCGCTCCAGCTGCTTGATGGAGAAATTATCCCCACGGTTTTTCTTCAATTCAGAAATGCCGTCCAGCACTTCATCCAGCTGTTGCTGCAGGATGGCACGCTGTCGTTCCAGGGACATGGGGATCTTTTCAAATTGGCTGTGCCCAATGATGACCGCATCGTAGTCGCCGGTGGCAATGCGCCCGCAGAACTTCTTGCGGTTCTTGGTCTCGAAATCCTTCTTGGTGGCGACAAGAATGTTGGCGGAGGGGTAGAGCTGGAGGTATTCGCTCGCCCATTGCTCCGTCAGATGATTGGGGACCACAAACAGGCTTTTTTGACACAAGCCCAGCCGCTTGCTCTCCTGTGCAGCCGCTACCATCTCGAAGGTCTTCCCGGCCCCCACCACATGCGCAAGCAGGGTGTTGCCGCCGTAGAGGATATGGGCAATGGCATTGACCTGATGAGGCCTCAGCGTGATCTCCGGATTGATTCCCACGAAATTCAGGTGGCTGCCGTCATACTCACGGGGGCGAATGCTGTTGAACTTCTCGTTATACAGCTTGGTTAGCTGCTCCCGGCGTTCCGGATCGCTCCATATCCAGTCTGCAAAGGCCTGCTTAATAAGCTCCTGCTTGCCCTGTGCGATGGCGGTTTCTTTCTTATTGAGCACAGCCGTTTTCCTGCCGTTTCCGTCCTCGATGTAGTCGAAGATTCTTACATCCCGGAGGTTCAGGGTTTCCTCCATAATCTTATAACCGTTGACTCTGCCGGTACCGTAGGTATTGTGAGCTTTCACATTGCTGCGGTCGTAGGATTTTCCCTCCACATTCCATTCACCGGTGTACTGCGCGTAGTGAACATGGATATTCCATTGGCAGTAGCGCGGGGTGCTGAACAGCTCAAACATGAACTCCTCGATGGTTTCCGGAGGCAGCCATGTTGCGCCAAGCCTCACGGAAATTTCACTTGCCGTCAGGTCAACCGGCTGTACCGCCTCAAGAGCACGGACATTCTCTCCGTAATCCTCGGGGTAGAGCTCCGCACTCCGCTTTGCCCAACGGAGCTTTTCACGGACATTGCCGGAGAGATATTCATCGGCAGGGAGATACTTCGGCTTGCCGTCCTCTTCGCTTATGTGCATGGGGTTGAGGAAGATCACACCCTTCAAATCCTCAAACAGCTCCTGCTCGGTTTTACCGGTAAGCTGCGACATATATGGCATGTCGATTCTCGCTTTTTCCGCAAGGGACAGAGCATAGGCCTCGGAAGCCGTGTCAACCGACTGCACCGTTACCTTCTGCTTGATGGTTCGTTTGGAGAACATATCTGCCTTGCGGAGGAAGTTGCCCTCATCATCCAGCACCTCCAGCGAGGCAAGCAGGCAGTAGGAGCTGTCGGAATTGAAAGCCGAATTGTTGGCTCTTGCGCTGATAAGCCCATATTTTTTGCTGAAATCATCATAGAGGCGATTGAGTTTTTCCTGCTCCGCCTTGATATCGGCATCGGGATAGTCCTCCGTCTGGTACTCAATCAGCGTCCGGACACAATCACGGATAGCAATCATGCCTTTGATGCGGCTTTCGGCAGTCGCGGAAACATCCACGGGATTCATGCGGCTGTTTTCACGGTAATAAATCTTGCCGTCCACCACCGTGAAGCTGAAATTGCGCACATCGGGGTCAGCGGGAATAGAAAGGTCCTCATCCTCCGCTTCAAGATCGTCGATTTCAAATTCGGTAATCTCGGCATGAATGTTCTGGATGGCATCTCGCAAAAGATCGCCAAGCTCTGCATTTTCATAAGCAATACAGGCGGACTCCATGCCGTGAGGCCCGCTGACCATCTGCATGTCGCCCAACACCATTTCAGGGTTGTCCACAAAATAGGCGTTCATCCGGATGCCATTGGCGTCGGTGGCTAGATGCACCCAATCGGGCTCAATATCCACCAATCGGTCACGCTTTTGGAGGAAGATAATGTCCGATGTGACCTCCGTGCCGGCAGCGGCCTTGAAGGTATCATTCGGCAGCCGGATAGCGCCGAGCAAGTCGGCTCTCTGCGCGATATACTTTCGAACATTGGGATTTTCCTTATCCAGCGTACCCTTTGAGGTAATGAAGGCGATCACGCCGCCGGGTCTCACCTTATCCAAAGTGCGGGCGAAGAAATAGTCGTGAATGAGAAAGTTGTGCTTGTCATAGCGCTTGTCGGGTACCTTGAACTGCCCGAAGGGGACATTGCCGATTGCGGCATCAAAGAAGCTGTCGGGAAGATTTGTACTCTCAAAGCCCTGCACCGCGATGCTATTTTTCTGATAAAGCTGCTGCGCAATTCGCCCGGAAATACTGTCAAGCTCCACGCCGTAGAATTTCGCGTCATTCATGCTTTCGGGAACAAGCCCCATAAAGTTGCCGATGCCGCAGGAGGGCTCCAGCACATTGCCGGTCTGAAAGTGCATGTTCTCCAGGGCACTGTACACCGCCTTGATCACCACGGGCGGCGTATAGAAGGCCGTCAGCGTAGATTCTCTTGCCGACGCATATTCCTCATCGGAAAGCACATTCTTCAGCTCGGTATAATGGGGATTGTCCTCCTTGAAGAACTCGGATAGACCGCCCCAGCCCACATAGTCGGCAAGCACACGCTGCTCGGTGGGTGTCGCCAATCGGCTTTCCGCATCCAGCTTGTTCAGGAGCTGAATGGCACGGATATTGTGATAGAACCGTTCCAGCGGCGTGCCCACACCAATATCATCGCTCTCGATTTGGAAGTTGGTTCGGTACTCGGTGTTGATTTCCGGGTGCAGCACATGAGGCGCGATCTTGGAAGGCCTTTTCACTTGTAGAGGCGGGGCGAGCGCTTCTTCCTGATCATCCAGCAAGGCCTCCGCATTGGGGTAGGTCACGACCTCGCCGTCTTTGACGGTGCTGATGGGCAGAGCATCCAATTCTTCGTCCGTTAGACTCTCAATTTCGGAATCGTCTTCTGCCAAATCTTCCGTTTCTCTGAATACCCGTGTGCCGTCCGCACCAAACTCCGCCTCATATCGGTCAGTCTCTCGCGCTGCTTCCCGGTCTGCCTCTAAAGACAGAATATCCTCGTGAATCTTCAGGAGGTTTTCCGGCGTGAACTCGACATAGCCGCAGTCCATCTCATAGTCATTTTCAGCTTCCATGAAGAACGGGGTATTGATGTCCGCAAGGAACTGATCCGACATTTCTTCAAGGTCATTTCGGAAGTCGGCGGCGTTTTCCGGATGGTTGGCAATGTCATACTGCTCGACAAGCTCTTCAAAAACAGAGAAATCAAGGTCACCGGAAACATACTGTCCACCTGCATCTGCATCGGGATTGAAGTAAATCCAGTGAACCTTGTTACTGCCGGTGTCAAGGGATATTCTCGCCTTCGTATTGTCTGCGACAGGGAGTTCTTCCACGACTTGCAGCAGCCTGTCATTCAGCGGATTTTCTTTGAGCCGGTTATCGAACTCTTCACGAGTCAGCTCCTTGTTAAACAGCGGGAACTGCGTATCAAAGAGGACGACCTTCTTCTCGTCAAAAGACAGCAGCTCGTATTCCTGTGTGCCGATATAGACTGCATCGCCGAGATGATAGCGGTATTCCTTCCGGGGCTCCGGGGGAGGGTTCAGCTCATCAAAGGTCGGCTCAAGGGACTTCGCCACATCGCTGTTCAACGCTTCCAGCATGGCTTCGCACCGTGCGGTCAAGTGGGTGTTGTCCGCAATGATCGTATTCATTGCTTCGCGCATCATGGGGAGGATGAAGTCACCCTCCGCAGTACGGGCGTGCATTTTCTTTTCGCCCACGCTGAGCGCACCCCAGCAGCTTGACAAATAATACAGATTCAGCGCTTTGCTTTCCTCACCAAGCTGCGCCACAAAGTCATTGTAATCATAGACAATCGACCGGAACTCCTCAGAGATTTCACCTCGTTTCCTCCGAGCTTCTGCCTGCTCCCGGTAGGCAGGATAGTTGTCCTTTTCTGCTTGGCTCAGATAGCGGTCGGCTCGGATCAGCTCCCCGATCCGCTTCTCGGCCTTATTCCACCGCAAAAGCATTTCTGCGTCGGGCTGGGAGATTTTTCCTCTGCTGATTTTGATGCCTTTAGCGTCGTGGTTCTCGTCGAGATTTCTTCCGGAAACGGCAGGATAGGCTCCGCCGATGCCGTATTCGTTTTTCAAGAAGGTGATATTGTTCTCGGAAGAATCCTGTTTGAGAAACTGCTCATAGATGCGGAATTTGCCCTGATGGATGCCGCTGCCTCGTGTCAGAATGGCGTCGATGTCCTCCTGAGAAATAGAAAAAGCGGAGGATTTTTCTTCCTCCGCTTCTGCGATGATTTCCTGTTGCTGTTCAACTGTGGGGAGCGTTACGCGTAGATCAGGTCGTTCAGAATCACTTCCTCCGCCGAGTGACGAATAGAGTTCATCATCTGCACCCACCGCATCTGATCCTCCGCCTTCAACTGCTCTGTCACTCCGTTCAGCGCCTTCATCTGCTCGGTCAGGTCGTCCAGCATCTTCTGCGCCTGCCGGTCCACCTCCTCCAAATGACTGTTCAGTGTTCCGTTCAGCAGCATCCCGGTGTAGATCCCATCCCGGTGCTCGCGGAGGAATGTCCGTCGCAGCATTCCATACTTCCCAAGCTTCGGACTCTCCGGCACGGTCAGATCGGGAATCAGATAGTCCCCCTGCATCGTATAGGTCAGTTCCATGTTCGTTGCTCCTTTCCTTGTTTTCTGTTCGGTTCTTATGATACGCAGAAGCACCCTCCTGTGCAAATGTGCGAATCTTCCGTCTTTCTTCCTTCTCCATCTCCTTGACGGTTTCGCCCATTTCCCGGATGACCATCTCAGAAATATCACTGACTGCGGCACCGAGCACGGAGATAACCTCCACGGTGTTGAAGTCAAAGAGATGGCTGAAATCCTCCCGGTCAAAATACTGCCTCGGCTCATACCCCGCACGGGAGAGCGCCATAAAAGCGACGCTGCTTTTCAGCGTGGTTTTCAGCCATGCCTCAAGGCTTGTGTCATCCAGCTCCTCCAGAAAGCTGCCGGCTTTGACAGCGTTCAACTCCATGAGATAATCTGAAAGATTATCCTCCACGGTATAACCGGAAATATCCATGAGAAGGTGTGGGAAATCTCGCGGCTCCTCCACATCACCGAAGCTGGCCTGAAGGCTTTCCGATACCGCATATTCGTACTCCGGCTTCATCTGCCAAAGGGTGATGTTCCTTCCGGCACGGCTGTTGGTGTCGGAGATATCAAAGACATGTCTCAGCTTGTAGGGAACATCTCTGTCGATCAGCAGTGCGATGCCTTTCGTGCCCTTGTTTACCCATCTGCCGAGTTTATTCCATGTGTCGATTTCCGCACACGCCGTTGCATCCGGCTTCTGCGCATGGATGAGCAGCTGCTCCTTAAAGCTGTACTTGTAGTTGTTTGCCGCCGTAATCAGAAAATCGGTATATCGGTCGGCATTGGAGGCGATATCCCTGGCAGTCTGGGACGCCATCTCCAAAATGATTCTGTATTTGCTCGGCATGGGAACTCCCTCCTTATCTTACTTTGATCGTGACCTCAACGGTCTGCGCATTCTCTCCGAGGATCGACGCAAATAAAAGCCCGGTTCTGGCGTTGGACACCTTCGTCACAAGCTCATTCAGCCGGCAGACGGTGGTATTGATTTCTTTCTGGTTATCTGCGTAATAGTAGCCCGTTTCATCGCTGCAAATAGGAAAGCCATCCTGTCGCAAGGCGCTGATCTTGCGGCGAATATTTCGTCCGTCAAGTAGAAACAGCTTTTCAAGCTCCTTGCTGTGGATGGCATTTTCTTTGCCAATATGATTTTTGCGGAGATATTCGCAGATGGCTTTCTTCTTATCCATAGCTTCTCCTTATCTCGCAGGTTCGTGGTCTTTTTGCTTATGAACCGCCGGTGGATTCTTCTCCATGTACTCCTTCACGGTAGTAAGCGTGCCCTCATAGTTCCAATCGTTTTCAGGATCAATGTCTCGGTAGGCGTTTCTCCCATCCGGTCGGGGCTCCAAGCGAATGGGCCTATTGGAAATCAACGTTCCCCAATGATTCACCATGATCCAGTTGGCAATCTGAACCGGCTCGCCCTGTTGGTCATCATCGTGGCGAACCTCGTACATGTACATGCCCTGTGGGACGGTATCACGGTCTACCCGCAGGCAGGTAAAAAGCATGGGATGCCCCAGAACCGTCACATCTTCAAACTTCTCTGTCATGGCATTTACCCTCATCGTGCTTCACCCCTTTCCTTCGGCTTTCTGTGGGAACTGTCCTCTATGAAAAGTCCTTTTGGCAGTGTATCCAGGTCGTTCAGAAACGCACGAGAAATCGTCTTGCCGTTCCGGTCTCGGTAGAGAACGACGCACAGCGGCTCTCCGTGATAGAGCGACTCCTTCAGGTCTTCCAGGAAGCGCTGCTCGTCGCTGTACGCAACGCTGCTGCATACTTTTCCGTTGAAAGCCAAATAGTCCAGTCTGGCAATATAACTTTCGCTCGGCTGTGCTTGGTTCATCGTGCCTCACCTCGTTCTCTCTGCCTGGTTGGAAAGCTCCAGCCGTACACTTTTCCGATCTCATCGCCAAGCCTGCGGGTGACACGGACAATGTCTGCCCTGGTGGCTGTGCCGTTGTAGATTTTTTCTTTGAGCCGGTCTTTCTGCGCCTGGGAAGCATTGTCCTTATATACCCGATAGAGATAATGGTTTGTGCCGTCATGGTGGGTGTCATCGCACCGGAAATCTCCGTTTCGGTCCACATACCATGTGGTGTAGTCGTAATCAGAGTAAAGGCAGTCCCGGATATTGCCGCTGGGAATTTCTTTGTATCCCGTGCGCCTGCCATTCCAAAGCCCCAGATCGGCAACAACCAGAATGGGCTGGGAAAGTTGAATGTCCAGATTGAGCCGTTCGTCCTCAAGGTAGTGCCCGTTTTCCTCATACATCATGGCGATGCGCTCGTCATCGGAAAGCGTCGGATATTCTTCCTCCATCCAATCTTTCCACTCCTCATAGTCAAGGTCAGCATTAGACCAGATACGATAATCGTCATTACTCATCGTGCATCACCTCTGTCCTTCGGCATCACGGGCTTTCCGTCTGCGTCATAATTTCTCGGGTCTGCGGCGGGCACCTGAAAGCCGAACATAGAGCCGGCCTTCATCGCTTCTTCCTGCGCCTTGCTGACGCCGAGCTTTGCATTATACTCATTCGCGATGCTCCGGGCTTCGTCCTTGTCGGTGACGGGAATGTCCGTCTTGAAGTAGCCCTTTTCGCCGCGCTTGATGATAATGATTTCGTCGCTGCCGGAAAGAACGCTGTAGCACCGCTCGGGCAGGTTGTCCCGAACCGGCTCGCAGGTATGGCCGCCGTATTCCATGCGCTCGGCAAACTCGCAGATGTGATAGAGGTTGCTCCCGATCTCCACATGGTAGTCGTCGATATAGCGGCAGGAGCGAATCTGGTCTTCATTCCACGAATAGTGGATTTTCACCTTGCCGCCATCCGGAATGCGAAACAGCTCCTTGTAATGGCTGTCAATAAAACGGATTCCTTTCTCTGCGTCCTTCAGGTGCTGATCGAGCCAATCCCGGCGATAGCAATAGCAGTACAGGTTGTATTCGCCTCTGTCCGGGTTCAGGCGCAGAAGATAGGCATATTTTTCAGTATCCACACGAACGCCATAGTAGCCCGGCTCCTCCTGCATCCGGCTTTGGGGTGTGCAATAGCAGTACTTGGCAAGCGCCCTGCGGTTATGAAGAATGTCGCCTTCCTCACGCAGAGAGTTGATTACATCATCAAACTCTGCCTTGAACTCATCGGTTTTCAGCTCCTCCCGGAAATCAAACCAGCTGCTGAAAAAGCCGTTGCCGTCTGTATCCATGTCTGCCCGGAGGTGGCCGATCAGTCCGATTTGCATGGAAATTTGCGTGCTCTGACGAAAGGTATATTTGTCCTCCGCCTCGATCATTGCTCTTTTTTCATACTCGATCATCTTGCGTCACCTCTTTCTTTAGCCGGCTTCTTTTCCTGCGCGTGCATCTCTTTTGCTTTCTCCAAGCCCTTCTGCGCCCATTCGGGAAGCTTCTTTTCCTCCATGACGCCGAGAAAATCCGTGCGGTAAAAGGAGGTCTTTCTCCCGTCGTACAGAGAAATGCAGCAGCAGGTACGGCCTCGCGCATTGGCCTGCGCGCCGAAGCCGCCGGTACACAGCATAAGCTGGTGATTGGCATGACGGAACTCAGGCCGGAGAATGCTGCCCTTGATGACAACCACCTTGTTCTCGATGGAATCTTCATAGGAAACCGGTGCACAGCTTTCTGCCATGAGTTCCTCATTCATGCCGACCTCCTGACAGGCTCTTTCGTTTTCCTGAATAATTTCCTCGGCTGCGTCCGCTACGCGCTGCCCGAACACCTTTGCGATCTCTGCAAAATCGTCGCTGACCAGCACCCCGGAATAGCGCTCGAAAATGGCGTTGGTCTCTACGAAGCAGCACATATACCGTTCATCCTTGTCGGCGTTGGGATTCTCACCCAGCGCAATATCCTTGTGCCCGATATACATGGAATACTTTACGGAGTAATCTCCAATTTTTCTTGTCTCTTCCATAGCGTCTCCTTTTATAAGCGGGGCGGCATCTGTAAAAAGATGCCGCCCCTTGCCGTTTTACTTTCTGTTCTTCAAGCGAAGAATGATCAGCCCTGCGATAATAAACACCACAAGACCGATGCCGATGATGACCTTAGCGCTCATGCTTGCCTACCTCCTTCTTTTTGCGGAAGGTGAAGAAAGCCGCCGCACCTGTGCCGATTGCAGAGATACCGGCAAGTGCTGCCCAAAGAGGCATATTGGTGGTATCTCCGGTCTTGGGGATATCCGTAACAGGTTTGAGCTTGTTATGGAACTTGGCAACAACCGTCTTTCCTTCGTGAACGGTTACGGTGACATTTGCGGGAAGCTCATACTTCTCGTTGGCTTTGTTGGACACCTCGGAGATCACATAATCACCGATGCGCAGCCCCTCAATGTGAATCAGCCCCTTTTCGTCGGTCACAAAGTCCTTGCTGAAGGCATTGCCGGTGATATCCGTGCCCTCCACGCGGAAGGTAAAGCCCTTCAGCACGCCGTCATCCGAAGTCTTTTCAATGCGGATGCCTCCGGTCTGTGCCTGGTTGGCAAAGCCCTTTCCGGCCTCATTTTCCACGACGACGGTTTTACCATCTTCCTTAATGGAGAAACTGTAGGTCTTCTCATCAAGGAAGAAGCCCTTGGGGGCCTCAGTTTCCTTCAGCGTGTAATCGCCGTAGGGCAGATTGTCCAGCTTGTAGACGCCGTCGGACAGCTCCTCCATCTGATCCACGAGCTTTCCGCCACTGTATACCTCAAAGATCGCACCGCTCAGATGGTGGTCGGGATAGTTTTTATCCACCTTGGTCAGCTGAACGCTGCCGCGAATGAGCTTGTTGGTGATCTCGATCTCGACCACAGCGCCGTTCTGATCTACCTTCACGGTATAAGGCGTCTCATCCATCACATAGCCCTCCGGCGCGGCGATTTCACGGACCACATACTCGCCATAGGGGATACCTGTAAAGGAGAAACTGCCGTCCTCTGCGGAAACAGTGGTCAGGATAGGCTCGGTGCCGTCTGTAAGGAACAGCCCGATGGTAGCCCCGGCCCGCGCCTTGCCGTTCTCATCCTTCTTCATGCCATGGATCTCTCCGTAGATCATCTCGTTGGTAATGCTCTTTCCGTCATTGACCGCAATCTCCACCACGGGAATTTCCTGACCGGCATAGGCAAAGACCACAGGATACTTCTCATCGAAGAGAATGTAGTGGCTGTCGGTGCTGATTTCCTTGACATAGTAGCTGCCGAAAGGAACATCGCTCTTGAGCACTGCCTTTCCGTTTTCATCAAGGGACATGATCTCGATGAGACCGTCCACAGGAATGACGGAGCCGTCTGCTGCGGTAAGCTCCTCGGCGGCATAGAAGCCGAAGGTCACGGCAGAAAGCTCGTTATTCATACCGATACCAAACTGCTTGTTCTGCTCCAGCACCTTGGAAAGAGAAATCCGCGCCTTCTGTCTGTCATTGCAGAAGCTGGCAGCGGTTTCGGTGATCTCGATTTCCTGACCGGCATAGACAAGCTCTGCGGTATGGGCGTTCTTGTTTACGACCATGCCATCGGGGGCTTTCATCTCGGTGATTTCGTATTTTCCCAGATACAGCGGTTTGCTTTCCGCCGTGCCGTCTGCGCCGGTAGTCACCGTATCCACCATCTCGCCGGCGCTGCAGCGCAGCGTACCGTCCGGAGTGTAGATGTCCTCCGTTGCCTTGATCTCATAGGTTGCTCCCGCAAGTCCCTGCACCGCATAGACCGGCTGATAGACCCCGTCCGTCGCCGTAACAGAGGCAAACACCTCGCCGGTTTTGGAAATCTTGATGATGCCCTTCTGCGCGTAGTTGCCCAGCTTCACCGCAACGACCGTCACGCCGCTTTCCTCGGTGGAATTATCTTCGGTCACATCAAACTTGACCGCCTCATGATTGAGCACATAGCCGTAAGGGGCAGAGACCTCCTTGAGGGAGTAGCCCTTGCCGAACTCAAGCTTTTCCGGAGTAATGAGCATGCCGGCATCATTGGTGTAGAAGGTGTCGATGGTGGTGACCTCCGGATAGGTAAAGGTCATTTCCACCTTGGAGCCGTCCAGACGGAAGATCTGGAAGCCCGCACCCGCATAGGGAATGGTATTGCCGGTCTCCGCATCCACCTTGATGACCTTAATGAAGGACTCGAAGTTAGCGTTGTTGATGAGGTAGCGATAGGTCTCGCCGTCCTTGGCAATGAACACATCAAAGTCGCTCATCAGCTCACGACCCTCCCAGCCGGAAACCTGATGCACGGTGTACACGCCGTAGGGCAGGTCCTTGCTTTGGGCAAAGCCGTTTTCATCGCAGGTCAGATAGTCCCGCTCCGTATCCTTTGCCGCCTCATAGCTGCCGGCAGATTTCAGATAGACGGTGAATACTGCACCCTCCTCGGGAGTTTCGATCTGCGTATCGCCGTTATCCGAGTGCTTGATGATGGCGATATTGCCCTTCTGCACCTGCTCGGCAACAGCCACAGCAGGCGCAGCGTTCAGCTCAACGGTGTAATTGGCCGCCTCTGCACCGACAGGATAAACGGTGCTGTCCAGCAGATAGCCCTCGGAGGGGCTGATCTCACGAATCGTCCAGTCGTCGCCGCAGACATAATAGCCGGTGGTGAACTGGCCGTTCTCGTTGGTGTAGTAGGTATCCACAAGCTGATCGCCCTTATAAATGCCGTAGGCGGCACCGGCAAGCGAAGCGTCGCCCTGCGCCGTTCCGACCTCACAGTCACTCTTAGTGACGGTGACATTGAATTTCTTGAGGATGTTGGAAAAGCTCTTATTGGTTACACTGTTCCATTCCACTGCGGCGCTCTGACTGTTGGGAATCACATAGCGAATGGCGGTGTCCATCTCCTCCAGTGTGTAGCCGGTGCCGATGAGCACATCCTTAAAAGTCGCAACACCGTTTTCATCGGTGACGGCGTATTCATCTACAGGAAGGCCGCTAAGGGAGGTTGCGGAAAGGTGGAACTTCACACCCTGATTCAGCCCGTCCTCGGAGGTCTTGGTCACGGTCAGATCGCCGCGGCGGAGTACATTGTTGAAGGAAACCGTCGCCGTCTGCCCGGCAAGCACGGTAACACGGTGGCTTTCCTGGGGTACATACTTGTCATAACTCTGCTCGGTGACGGTATAGACACCGGGCATCAGATTGTCGATGCGAATTTCACCGTTTCGGTCGGTGGTAACGCTCTGATTGACGCCCTCGCCGGTGATGGTGAAGGTAATGCCGTCCACCTTGCCGTCCTCGCTGGTCTTGATGATTTTAGCGCCGCCATAGCTGACCTTCAGATTCAGAAAGGCTGTGACCGGGTCGCTGACCGTAGCGCTGTAGGTAACAACATCCTGCATGGTGCCGTCCGGACCATAGTGGCCATCGCTCCACACCACAACACCCTTACGCAGAGCCTCCTTTTCGGCAGTGACACGGAGCGTGCCGGTAGGCGCATTCTGAGTTGAGATCGTCAGCACATTCCCCTGAACAGAGAAGGAAACGCCTGTTTGGTTAGCAGAGAAACGGTAATTGCCCAGGACGCCGTTGGTATCGGTCAGCGTGGCCGAATAGCAGCTGCCGTCCCAGTTCAGCTCGACGGTCTGTGCTTTGCCGGTACTTTTAGCCATGAAGCTCGGGACAATGGTATGCTTCTGCACGCTGGCCTCAATGCTGTCATAATAAGCGGAAAAGCGACTGTACAGCGGGTGGGTGGTGCGGTAAACGGATTTCACTGCGTCGGCACTGCCGGGGTCCACATGGTTGAAGTTGGCATCCCGCTCTCCAACGACCGTTTCCCACACTAACGCCTGGGTGGCCATCATATGTGCCAGTTTGTCGGCATCCGCATCATTCTGCGATCTCCACGAGGTGGAAAGTTTGCCCTGATAACCGTACTGCATGATCCGGCCCAGCAGGGTTTTGATGGTGTCAGCGTCGATGGTGCTGTTGCAGTCGGATGGGTAGTTCTTCCAATAATCCTCGCCATGGTGGGAATATGTCTTGCCCAGCAAGCGGGGCACGCCCGGCTCAATGCAGTAGCAGGCCTGTCCATCGAAGGAGCCGATGGTGTGCAGCGTGGTCATCCAGGTTGCCTCGCCGGAGGTCCAGCCGTTCATGTAGTGAAGCTCATCATGGCCCCATGTGCCGCTGTAGTCCAGATTGGCGTCCCCGTCTCTGGGGAAGCCTACGGAATAGGACTCAGCGGTTTCTCCGGCAGTCGAGGCAGCAAAGGCCGTAGTCGCGCCGATGCCCATGAGCGCGGTGAATGTCATCAGGACTGCAAGCAGTCCCGATATTCCCCGTCTGAAAATGCTTGTTTTCATATTAGTTTCATTCCTCCTGAAATTGAATTTTGGCATGAAAAAGCGCCGTATTTCTACGACGCTTCTCAATGTGGTATAAAGTTTTATGCGTACCCGATATAAATCAGGTAACTGCCTGTGCCGATGCATTCGTACCAAATACAGATATCCGTGATACTCTCGTCCTCGGCATATCGCTTCAAGCGCGAGTTAATGTCTCGCTCCAGATAGATGCAGCCCTGATCTGCGGTTATCGGATTGTCCCAGCATTCTGTTGCCGAGTTCTCCAAGGTCAGTCCCAAGCTCACCGCCGTGCTTTTTGCGTAGGAAATCCAGCAGTCGATATCAAATGCAGGTTCAGGTTCCGGCACGGTTATCGCAGGAACGGATGGTTCCTCTTTTGGACTTTCTATTTTCTCCGGCTTCTCCGGAATCACGGGGGCCTGTTCGTTTTCTTCCGATGACGGCGCATTCGATTCTGTGGGTGCGCTTACCGGCTCAGAAGAAAAGCTCGGGCTGCTATCGTGCTTGTCCTCATTCAGCATGGAATCTGCGGGATCGACGGCTTCTGTGGGAGCGTTTGGTTCTGTGGATACCGGCTCAAAGGAAGCAGGCGTTCCTTCCTGTGGTGTTGGAGCTTTCGGTGTGTTTCCCACCGTTTGCCCTTGCAGGGGCTCTGCGGCGCATCCGGAAAGCAATACAGAAAGCAGGAGCGCGCACAACATGAGATTCTTTTTCATGGGATGACCTCCAATGACTGTTTTTTCTCATATTGTACGAATGCACTTGGTTTTCTTCAATTGTGCCGCCTGTATATTTTCCTTTTGAGCTGGTATTGCCGGTAAATGAGGGGGGAGAGTGTGAGAGGGGGAACGGCGCTGACGCAGCGTCAAAAGGGTAGACTGCTCCCTTGGCGAAGAACCTATCTTGCGTCATTCCGACTTTTCTGCCTTTCCTGATACCGGTGATAATATTCCAGCGCTTTCAGAATATACTCACCGGTTTTTTCGTAGGGAATGCTGGCAGGGATAAACCTTCTGGCCTCGGCGTACTTGATGTTGATCTTCTCCCTCTGGTTCGGCTTTTCCTCGCTTATAATCGACTCGATGACCTCGTTGTTCAGCTTTCCGTCCTGGGAGAATCGCTTCAGCTTAATGGCCTGGGCAAGGGATGGCGTGGCATCTGCGTAGGCGATTTGCTCCAGCAGCGCACCTTGTTCCTCTTTTTGCAGGTACGAAAGCTCTACCGCAGGTCTAAACGCAATGCGTCCCTCGTCAACCAAATCCAGGAGCTCCGGAATGAGCTCCGTGAGGCGGATATAGCGCCGCACCTGATCCTTGCTTTCGCCAACCTGTTCTCCGAGTTCAACATCAGATCGACCTTGCAGAAAATTAGTCGCCACTGGCGACGCATTTTCTTTTGAAGGTCTGCCCGCTTGCCTTTTCATGGCTTCAAGCCTCATCTTATACGAAAAAGCTTTTTCACTGGGCAATATCACAGAGCGCTGCAGGTTCGATTCCACCATCAAAATGATGGCCTCGTCTCGGGTCATCTCCCGCACCTCGGCTTTCACGGTATCAAACCCGGCAAGCTCGCAAGCCTTCCTTCTGCGATGCCCCGACACAATCTCGTACCGCCCATCCTCCTTTGGTCGGAGGGTGACAGGGGTTATGATCCCGCGCTCCTTGATGCTCTGGACAAGCTGATCCATGTCCTCGTCCAGCTTCACCTTGAAGGGGTGGTCGGGAAAATCGTCGATCTCCGAGAGGGGAATATCATAAATGCGCGGGAGCTTGTTTTCCTTTCGCTCCGCGTCATTCATGAAAAGCTCATCGTACCCGGTCAGGCCCAGATCGATTTTTTGCACGCTCTTCAAGCTCTGTCACCTCCTTCGTCAGATCCTCATACGCTGCTGCGACCTTGCCGTTCCTGTCGTGAGAGAAGATGCTCTCTCCGGAAAGACTGCACTCCGCAGCTCTTACCGAAAAGGGAATCTCGGAACGAAACACGCGGATGTTCTCTCCCACGGTAGAACGAAGCGAGGAAATAATCGCCTTGGCGTTGTTGGTGCGGTTATCCACCATCGTCAGCAAAATGCCGTCAATCTTTAATCTCGGGTTGATCTGCCGCTTGATCTTTGAAATGGAGCGCAGAAGCAGGTTAAGACCTTTGGTTGACAGGAAGTTCGGCTGAGACGGGATAATCACACTGTCTGCCGCAACCAGCGCATTGACCGTCATCATACCCAGAGAGGGCATACAGTCAATCAGAATGTAGTCGTAGCTCCTTCTCATGCCGTCGATGGCGTTCTTCAGAACATACTCACGGCTCATGACATTGAACAGACCTGTTTCCATACCGGAGAGCTCAATGTTCGAGGGAAGTAAATCCACACCTTCCTGGTGCCGGATAATTGCACCCTCCGCAAGCGGCTCATCATCAATGACCGACTGCATAAGGGAAGACAGCGATACATCCAGCTCGTCTGGGTTCTTTATGCCGAGGCTCACGGTTAAGCTGCCCTGCGGATCAGCATCTACCAGCAGGACCCGTTTCCCGGAGCTTGCAAGTCCCACACCGAGATTGACTGTGGTCGTCGTTTTGCCGACGCCGCCCTTCTGATTCGTGATGGCGATCACCTTACAGTTTTCCATGGGGTTTCCTCCTTTCTCTGATTTTGAATCATTTCTGATCCACGAAAGCCTCAAAATACCTTTTGGGGCTTTCGTCGCTGCATTTCATTTTTCCTCGAACCCAAAATGCAGAAAAGGAAGTCATCAGACGCCCGATAGCGAATCGGGTCCATGGGAATCTCACCCCCGCCGGGTACTCCGCCGGTTCCGTAGAAAAGTATCATTATACCCTAAGCCTGTCGTGGCCGTATCCGTAGCTGCCAGATATTTCAGAATGGTTTCGGGGTCGCTCTCCACCTTTTGTCCCGCTGATACCGTTAGCGGCAGGTGGGTCTTGGCGTACCTTCATTTGGCTGTTGGCTCAAGGAATGTATCTGATGAATGTATATGAAATTTTCAAGGTTCCCGGAAGGCTTTTCGCCTTCTCACTTTCTCTTTGCCGAATTTTTTTGCGAGATTCCCACACTTTTTCAAAAAAATTTTTTGTGCCGGTTCCAGAAAACAAAAAAGCGCCCACTGCACCTGTTTAGTAGGCGTAGTGAGCGCAAAAAATAAGACCCTGTGATTTCTCACCGAGTCTCATATCTGAATATATAGTTTTCAAAAAAACAGCCCCGCAGAATCACTTCTGCGAGGCTGAAATTCAATCGCACATTTTTCTCGGCATCCGTGGTGCACCCTTGGTGTAAATTGGTGTACGGATTGGTGTACGAGAGGCTTTTTTAGCCCGATCAGGGGGCAATCAATAGAGCTTTGCGCCTGCCGGAATGTGAGGATCGACCATCAGCAAATGCAACTTTTCTTCACCGTTTTCGTGATGCACGGCAGAGATCAACATACCACAGGAGTCGATACCCATCATCGCTCTCGGAGGCAGATTGGTGATTGCAATGCAGGTCTTACCGACCAGTTCTTCCGGCTCATAATATTCGTGAATTCCACTCAAAATGACCCTATCTACGCCGGTTCCGTCGTCCAAAACGAACTTTAAGAGCTTTTTGGACTTCTTCACAGCTTCGCATTCCTTGACCTTTACGGCACGGAAATCGCTCTTGGAGAAGGTGTCAAAATCGACCTGATCTTGGAACAGAGGCTCGATCTGAACATTGGAAAAATCAATTTTTTCCTCCACAACGGGAGCAGTCTGAGTAGCCTCCGCAGGAGCAGAAACTTCCTTGGAAACCTTCTTGTCAGAGTCCAACGGCTTCATTGTGGGGAACAGGATCACATCGCGGATGGAGCTCGCGCCGCACAGCAGCATGGCGCAGCGGTCAATGCCGAAGCCCAAGCCGCCGGTGGGCGGCATGCCGTATTCGAGCGCCATGACGAAGTCCTCGTCCATCATGTTGGCCTCTTCATCGCCGTGGGCGCGCTTTTCGGCCTGTGCTTTGAAGCGCTGATACTGGTCGATGGGGTCGTTGAGCTCAGAGAAGGCGTTGCCCATCTCGCAGCCGCAGATGAACATCTCATAGCGCTCGGTGAGCGCGGGCTGCTCGGGGCTGCGCTTGGCCAGCGGGCTGACCTCCACGGGGTACATGGTGATGAATGTCGGCTGGATGAGCGTGGACTCGACCTTCTGGTCGAACGTCTCATAGAGCGCGTTGCCCCACGTGTGGGCAACGTTTTCCATGTCCACGCCCGCGCTCTTGGCGAGGGCGACTGCCGCGTCCGCGTCGCCGAGGATGGCCATGAAGTCCGCCCCCGTGACGTCCTTGACAGCGTCGGCCATGGTCACGCGGCGCCAGCTCGGCGTGAGGTCCACATCGTGGCCCAGCCACTGGAGCTGATACGTGCCGAGAATCTCCTTGGCCGCGCCGGAGAGGATGCCCTCGAGGATGTCCATCATGCCGTCGAGGTTGGTATAGGCCTGATAGAGCTCACAGGTCGTGAACTCCGGATTGTGCTTGGTGTCCATGCCCTCGTTGCGGAAGATGCGGCCGACCTCATACACGCGCTCAATGCCGCCGACGATCAGGCGCTTGAGGTGCAGCTCGGTCGCAATGCGCATATACATATCAATGTCAAGCGTGTTGTGGTGCGTGATGAACGGGCGCGCCGTCGCGCCGCCGGCGATGGGGCTGAGCACGGGGGTCTCGACCTCCATGAAGCCCAGGCCGTCCAAATAGCGGCGCAGATAGGCCACGAACCGGCTGCGGATCTGGAAATTGCGCTTGCTCTCAGGGTTCATGATGAGATCCACATAGCGCTGGCGGTAGCGCAGCTCCGTGTTCGTCATGCCATGGAACTTCTCCGGCAGCGGGCGCAGGGACTTGCTGAGCAGCGTGACCTGCTGCACGTGGATGGAGATCTCCCCTGTCTTGGTCTTGAACGCATAGCCGCGCACGCCGATGATGTCGCCAATGTCATACTTGCGGAAATCGGCAAACTCCTGCTCGGTGACGGCGTCCTTGCGGACGTAGAGCTGGATCTGGCCGCGGTCGTCCTGAATGTCGCAGAAGATGGCCTTGCCCATGCCGCGCTTGGACATGATGCGGCCGGCGGCCTGCAGCGTTTTGCCGTCATAGGCGTCAAAATCGTTCTTGATATCCGCCGAATAGGCGCTGCGCTCAAAGCGCGTCTGCACAAAGGGGTCGCGCCCGGCGTCCTGCAGCGCCTTGAGCTTGTCGCGGCGCACCTGAAGGATCTCGGACAGGGACGGCTCTGCCGCCGCCTGCTGGTTCTTTCTCTCTTCGTTCATGATGGACTCCTCAGTCTTCGTTTTCGACGGCGATGATCTTAAACTGCAGCTCGCCGACCGGGGCTGTGACCGTGACGGTCTCGCCGACCTTGTGGCCCTTGAGCGCGAAGCCGAACGGGCTGTCGTCCGAAATGCAGCCCTCCATGGGGTTGGCCTCCTGCGAGCCGACGATGGTGTACTCCTCTTCCGCGTCCTCGTCGACGTCGAGCACGCGCACGTGGCTGCCGATGGTCACGACGTCCGCCGCGACCTCGACCTTCTCCACGACCTCGGCGTTCTCGATCAGGTCCGTGATCTCGGCAATGCGGGAGTAGAGCTTGCCCTGCTCCGTCTTGGCCTCGTCATACTCGCTGTTCTCCGACAGGTCGCCGAACGAGCGCGCCTCCTTGATGAGCTCCGCGACTTCTTTCTCGCGGGTCGTCTCGAGGTAATGCAGTTCTTCCTTGAGCGTGTCCAGACGCTCCTGACTCATCTTATATCTGCTGTCGATCGCCATAATCCGTCTCCTTATATCATTGAAATTTCAGTATATCTCCGTTGATTCAGCGCAGCGCAGCGATCGCTGCCTCAAGCTGCGCATCGACATCACTGTCCGCGGCCGGGGCCACGACGACATCCGGCACAAGGCCGCCCTGCTCGGACAGGTCCACGCGGTTGGGCGTGAGATACTTCCGGCTCGAGATGTGCACGGCGCTGCCGTCCGGAAGCGCGATGGTCGTCTGGCTGCGGCCCTTGCCGGTCGTGTTCTGGCCGACGATGGTCGCCCAGTCATACTCCTGCAGCGCGGCCGCGAAAAACTCCGCCGCACTGTAGGTATTGCCGTTGACGATGACCGCCATCGGCACTTTGACGCAGACGCTGTCGCTCTGCGTGACGGTCTCTTTTCCGTTGCCGTCGACGCTCACGAACAGGTCGCCCTGCGGCAGCAGGTGATCCAGGATCGTGATGAGCTCCGAGAGCAGGCCGCCGGGGTTATCGCGCAGGTCGAACACCAGCGACTTTGCGCCGAGGTCCAGCAGTTTATCGACTGCCTGCACGGCACGGCTGCCGCCGCCAGTCTCAAAGTTGCGGATCTGGACATAGCCGACGCCGTTATCCATGAGCTTATACGTCACGGGATCGGTGTAAATGACCGTACAGTCGAGCGTGACGGTCTGGCTCTTGCCGGCGGAGTCCTGAATGGTGAGCTTGAGCGTCTTGTTGAGCTTGGCGCGGATGGTGCTCTGCACGTCCGAGAGCGTCTTGCCCGTGACGTCCTCACCGTCGATCGCCGTGATGATGTCCCCCTGCTGGAGGCCGGCCTTCGCCGCGGGCGAGTCGCTCGTCACGGCTGTGATGCGAAAGCCCTTCGTCTTGTCGTCGAGCTGGATGGTCACGCCGATGCCGGCGTACTCATTGTTGGAGTACATCTGATAGGCCTTGTATTCCTCGGCCGTCATGTAATAGCTCCATTTATCGCCGATGGCGCTGATGATCGCGCTCGATGATGCATCGCTGATCGCCGTGTCGTCCGCGTCGCCGATATAGTCTTTATCCACGACCTGCTTGACCTGCGCAAACTTCAGCGCGAGCTTATAGTTGCTGCTGCCGCCGAACTTGCCGACGAAGATCATCGACGTGACCAGCGCAGTCACCAGAATACAGATCACACAGGCAAGGATACTCGCCCTCCAGCCGTGCATTCTGCCGCTTTTTCTGCGGGCGGGCACTTTTTCCGACGCCTGTTCCTGTGGCTTGTGTTCATCCATGCTATCCCTCCGGGTCCATTTGCCGCCTGCATCGGGCAGCCCCAATGCAGCAGATGAGCCGGGCAGCCATTTTCCGGCTGCCCGGCAGTTTCATTCAG
>OGYJ01000915.1_pt1 | contig 26104 bp, 26 predicted proteins | sample 1576531 | NCBI WGS metagenome assembly OGYJ01 (sample SAMEA3541574, study PRJEB24748) | human gut metagenome | biome: human gut; feature: human-associated habitat; material: faeces | place: China | collected 2012 | reverse complement strand
GAGCATTTGGCTCTTTTTAATTATATCGAATTTACACCATTATACAGACTTTATCACTCACACTTCCAATCCGGCTCAAAAGACCTACTCAACACTCACTTCTTTATCACTTAGTAGGTCTTCTCGCCAACTTACGCCTCCAATACGGCTCAAAGAACCTACTCAACGCTCACTTTTTTCTCTCTTAGTAGGTCTTCTCACCCATTCACGTCTCCAATCCGGCTCTAAAGACCCACTCACCACTCACTTCTCACTCACTTAGTAGGTCTTCTCGCCCATTCACGCCTCCTATACGGCTCTAAAAACCTACTCAACACTCACTTCTCACTCACTTAGTAGGTCTTCACATTCCAGCTCGCTCCAGCCCACTCTAATCCCAGCAAAAAAGACCTACTCAAGCCATCTTTCAAGCTTAATAGTAGGTCTTCAACGCCATAGCAAATAATATAGTAAATAATATAATAAAACTAATAATTACAATAATCTCTACCTGTTAGTCTTAATTATATCAAGAACAAACTTAAGTGCTTCCTTCGTAGACTGACACCTTATCGTGTGCCTGTCGCCTGACAAATCACATTCTTTAACATGTGTCTCACCCTTATAGCAGCATCCGATATACACAAGTCCAACAGGCTTGTCATCTTCTCTTGAAGGTCCTGCAACACCTGTTACGGAAACACTGATATCTGCCTTAGATATTCTTACTGCTCCTTCTGCCATCTGGGCAGCAGTTTCAGCACTTACAGCTTTATACTTCTCAAGAGTCTCATGCTTAACTCCAAGAATACGTTCCTTCGCCTCATTACTATATGTAATATAGCCCTCTTTAAAAATGTCTGAAGCACCGCTTATATTAACTATAGACGAAGCAACCATGCCGCCTGTGCATGACTCAGCTGTAGTTATAGTCAGGGATTTGTTCTTTAATGTCTCAACAAGAGCCTTATCAAGACAGCTGAGATAATCAACCATTATTATTTACCCGAACCTTCCAGAAAAACTTTATAATTCTTTGCAATATAATCAATAAGAGAAATCACTGTCAATCCTAATGATATATATATGAGAACAGTATTAATAATATTCATAAATGGTACATTAAGATTAAGAACAAGCATAATAATTGTAATCATCTGAAATGTTGTCTTGAGCTTGCCCCAGTAGCTTGCAGCAATAACAACGCCATTATCTGATGCAACAAGTCTGAATCCGCTAATAATAAATTCTCTTGCAATTATAATAATAACAATCCATGCTGCAATTCTTTCAAGGTCAACAAGTGCAATAAGTGCAGAGCATACTAAAAGCTTATCTGCAAGTGGATCCATAAATTTCCCGAAGTTAGTAACAAGATTATACTTTCTTGCAATCTTACCATCTAAAAGGTCTGTTAAGCTTGCAAGAATAAATATTCCTACTGCAATATATTTGCCACATCCAATGTTAAGATACAGACATATCAGAAACAAAGGAATCATAATAACTCTTGCAATTGTAAGTTTGTTAGGTAAATTCATTTAAACATTTTCCTCCATTATTCCCATTAAATCATATTCAGTTGAACCAGTAATCTTTACAGATACGAAATCTCCTGACATAAGTTCCCTGTCACATTCAAAGAACACCATTCCATCAACATTAGGTGCATCCTTGTACGAACGTCCGACATAAGTATTGTCCTCTGCAATATAGCCTTCAACCATAACATCAATAGTCTTTCCAACCATTTGTGCTGACTTGTCAATAGATATTTCCTGTTGCAGAGCCATAAGCTCGTCTCTCCACGTATCCATTATATCCTGATCAATCTGGTCCGGCATTGTTGCTGCCGGGGTATCCTCTTCCCTTGAATAAGTGAATACTCCAAGTCTGTCGAACTCAACTTCATCAATAAATTCCATAACCTCTTCATGGTCAGCCTGTGTCTCTCCCGGGAAGCCGGCAATAAGAGTTGTTCTTAATGCAATGTCCGGAATCTCTTTTCTCAGCTTCGCAACAATATCAAGAAGCTCCTGCTTATCTGTCTTTCTTCCCATGCTCTTTAATACATTATCACTTGCATGCTGGATTGGCATATCAAGATAATGACAGACTTTAGGCTCATTCTTAATAGCCTCGATAAGCTCATCATTAATCTCTTCCGGATAACAGTACTGAATTCTTATCCATTTGAGGTCTTCAATCTTGGCAAGCTCATGTATAAGCATTGGAAGTGATTTCTTTCCGTAAAGGTCTGTTCCATAAAGAGTTGTCTCCTGTGCTACAAGTATAAGCTCTTTTGCTCCATTGTGTACAAGGTGCTTTGCCTGCTCCACAAGATACTCAACAGGATAACTTCTGAAATTGCCACGAACCTTAGGAATTATGCAGTATGTACAATGCTTATCGCATCCTTCCGCTATCTTAAGGTACTCAAAATATCCCGGCGTAGTAATAATTCTCTTTTCTTTAACAATAGGAAGTCTGTTGGCATCATCAACGACATTAAAGCCCTTACCTTCAAGCACTGAAGTAACAACCTCCGCAATCTTGTCATAAGAAGTTGTTCCTAAAAATGCGTCAACTTCTGGAATTTCCTTAATAATCTCATCCTTATATCTGTGAGCAAGACACCCTGTAACAATAAGTGCCTTACACACAGCATCTTCCTTGTGCTGTGCCATCTCAAGTATCGTGTTGATACTCTCCTGCTTGGCATCACCAATAAAACAGCATGTATTAACAACAATAACATCTGCCTGTGTTTCATCATCTGTAAACTCAAAACCCTTATCGTTAAGGATTCCAAGCATATTTTCTGTATCTACAAGGTTCTTATCACAACCTAAAGATGCAAACATAATCTTCATATACTGCATTACCTCCTGCATAGTACTCCTCATTGTAACACATTTTTTGCAAATGTAAACATATCCCTTACATAACCTGACCATATAAAACATTATCAAACTGGCACTTTTAATAAGCCCTGAATTGTACTATTCTTTGCTGAAAATATGAATCAAAGGAGAAAAAGATAATTATGAAAGACAAAAAAACAGGTTTAATCCAGACATTAATTGGTGCTATTATTCTTGTTATCGGTATTGTGTTATGTGTCAACACATACATAGTAAAAGGTAATAAAGCATACGCATTTTCACTTCTTGTAACAATCCTTGGCATTGTTATTCTTATTGCCGGATTATACAGAACATTTTCAAAGAAAGAGAGAAAGCCTGTAGACGCAAAGGTTATTGCACAGGCTGCTTTGTGTGCCGCACTCTGCTATGTTGGTGCAACATTTATAAAGATAGACATTCCTGTTGGAACAGAAAGAACCATGTTCCACTTTGGTAATGTATTCTGCGTTCTTGCAGCTTTACTTATCGGTGGCGAATGGGGTGGTCTTGCCGGAGCAATCGGCATGACAATAAGTGATTTGTCAACAGCCTATGTAACAAGCGCTCCTAAGACATTTATTCTTAAATTATGCATCGGTCTTATCGTTGGTTTTGTAGCACATAAGCTCTTCCACCTTTCTAAGGAACATTCTGCAAAATATATTACTGTTGCTACTGTTGTATCAAGCATATGCGGTATGGCATTCAATATTGTTGCTGACCCTGTAGTCGGATATTTCTATAAGACATACCTTCTTGGTGTGCCTCAGGACCTTGCCAAAACACTTGCTAAAATAGGTGCGATAACCACATCTGTTAATGCAGTTATCGCTGTTATAGTTGCTTCAATCATATATCTTGCATTAAGACCAGCTATGAAAAAGCTGAATATGTTGAGAGATTTATAAAATATTTTTCGCCGCTTTGCTTTTCCTGCAGGGCGGCGGTTTTTATTGTGCTGGCAGTATCAATTCTTGCCATACTTTCAAGAACAATATCTATATCTGTTCCATTTTCAATAACTACAGGCTCATGAGTTACGCAGTCTGCCGCATTACATATTATAGAAACATATTCTCCTGCTGCCATAAGGCTTTTATATATCGAACATACTACTGTTATCATCTTCTCTGCAATAGCGTCACAATCCATCACATACCTGTCAGGAAATTCACATACAAGCTGTACCCGATGCAGTCTCCTGTCCTCATATATGCTGCTCATCATTCTTCCCATCGCAGCCGTTGCATTCCAGTTTATCTTAGAAAATGTATCATTATCATCATAATCACGCACGCCCATAAAATAATACGGATTTTCTAATAATCTTGTATCTGTGCAGCACTCTCCTGCAATTACATCAACTGGAATTTCATCCATGCTTATATCATCAACCTTTGGGAAAACTGTTGTCCAAGCCTTACATTCGCTTACCACACGGTACTCATTCTTAAGAAACAGCCCTTTGGAAATAATTCTTATATTCCTAATTTCATAAAGTCCTCTCATCAAATCCATAATAACATGCTTTCTTACAACTTTCTGTTTACTCTTAAGCGAAATCCGTTCTTTTCTGTAATGTAACACTCTGCCGTTACGCCATATTTCATATGTAATAATCAGAACCGGCAGATATATTCTGCTGTTATTGCCAGCTTCAATTATCATTGTAACCGGCTCTCCATATTTCATATATTCTTTTTCAAATGTGATATCAGTGTATACATTTTTATACCAATTTCTTTCATACAAAGCCTCTGCTGCCATGTACAAGCCCAAAACAATAAAACTTGCGATAATTAATTCCATACAATATTATTAATCACCTCTTCACAGCTAAGCTGTCCTGTAAGATTCTTTGGTTTCAATTTAATTCTGTGTGCAAGTACCGGAACTGCTATATTTTTCACATCATCAATACTGCATGAAGTTTTCCCGTTAATATATGCATTTGCTTTGGCAGCAGACAATAATGCAAGCGTTGCCCTCGGACTTGCCCCGATTGCTATATTGCTGTTATTTCTTGTTTCATTAACAAGCTTCACTATATATCTTCTTACTTCATCATCTGCCGTAACCAGACCTGCCTCGTTAATCATGCGGATAATATCCTGCCTTGCGCACACAGGTTCAAGCTCATCTAACGGGTCACTATTATAATATTTATTAATAATCTCCATTTCATCATCAGGTGACGGATAACCCATATTAATCTTTAACATAAATCTGTCAAGCTGTACCTCTGGAAGCACATAAGTTCCGGCAGTTTCTATCTGGTTCTGCGTTGCAACAACCATAAATGGTTTCTCTAACACGAAGGAATTGCCATCAATCGTAACCTGCCCCTCCTCCATACATTCAAGCAGTGCCGACTGCGCCTTAGGTGTTGCACGGTTTATCTCATCTGCAAGAACAATGTTTGAAAAAATCGGACCTTTTCTGATTCTAAAATCCGCCTCTTTAGAATTATAAAATCTGAGTCCTGTAATATCAGCAGGCAGCATATCAGCGGTAAACTGTATTCTTGAGAAGTCCATCCCCATGCTCATTGCAAATGCTTTGGATAATTTAGTCTTTCCTGTTCCGGGAACATCTTCCACCAGAATATGTCCCTGTGCCAGCAGTGCCGTCAGATAATAATCAATCACATTTTCCTTGCCGACAATAACCTTTGCTATATTTTGACGGATTCTTTCAATTATTTCATTATTCATTACTGCCTCCCCTCCTGCCTTCTCTTGTGTTGTTTCAGGCTGTCCGTAAGCCTCTTCCTCATTATCAGCCTGTATTATATCTTCGTATGAATCATGTTCAAGAATATAACTTCCTTTAAGTGCAAACAGCCGCTTCTTAATGCTTTCAATTCCAATAATTACTGCCAGCACAACAATTACCACTGCCGCTATATATTTTGCATATTTATTAAAATGTATCTTCTCCCTGCCTGTCTCCTTCGAAACAATTACAACTTCTTCATCTCCGATAACATTATCCGATGCTTCATAATGAACAGTTTTCTTTTCCTCATCAACCGAATCGTCTATTATTTCATAATCTTCGATTAATGTGTCATGTATGCCAGTATTACTGTTTCTTATATAAGTTCTAAGATTCCCCGTAACATTCATCAGTGGTACAAGTATAATCATCAGAATTACAAATGTAGTTACACATATACCGTCTTTAACAAGTGATACTGTTAAATCCGCCTGCCTGTATGGAAAGCCGTCATCGTATTCATCCGAAAAAAGAAGCCTGCACAGCCTGTCCTCAAAATGGTAATTAATAAACAAGACAAATATAACAACAGATAATGCAAGCCACATAATCCGTACACTGTTAAGCCCCTGCCATGATGAATATATATACATAACCGCAGGAACAGCAATTATAACCGCTGGAATATGTTCGCCATCAATGTCCGATTTCTTCAATTTTCTATCTGTGGTATATACAGCAAATGCAAAACAGATTGCTGATGATACATATATATTTCTGTTAAAAGAATCTGACACAAAAAAGCTTAATATTCCAATACTGCACATACTATATACAATAATTTCCATAAACTGCATAAGCAGTACTGATACATTAGATTTGATCATTTTTCTTGTCATTTTCAAAAATACAATAAGCGGGATAAACAATACATTTATACAGATAATATGTGATAATGCCCGTCCATTCCAGATAAGCTGTCCTGCTCCTGTGGCTATCACATAAAAGCTAATTATCTGCAGCAAAAGATCTGTCCAGTCTCTTCTCCTCAATGCCAATGCGTATCACTCTCCTTAACCAGAACGCACAATATATAAGAACAACAATCGTATAAACAATATATCTTATTATTTTTTCCGGCACTCTCAGTGACTTAATACTCTCGCCCTTTTGCGGCAGATAATATATATCAACTGATTGTCCGCGCTTTAATTCATATTTACCGGATATATCGCCATTAACGGAAGCCACAATCTCTGCCGGCTCAAAGCCTTTCTGCATAAGTGTATCAACATACGAATCATTAACCGTAATGTTCAGCCTGCTTATCTCTGCATAATCTTTCCTCGAATACATATAAAACAGACTTACTTCACCGTATGTCTTGGCATAAATCATCACCGTGTCATAAACATTTTCACTGTGCCATATAACAGAAGCGTACCCGTCATAGCTGTTAAGTCCTGTCTTTTCATCTGTACGCCTGCAGTATTCCGATTCATCTACATAATCAAGCGTGAATTTCTGCCCCGCATTTTTCAGGTAAATATTACTTGCTATACGGAATACAAAAACCGCCGTCATAACAATTCCAAGTACAAGCATTGCAAACGATAATATAAGTTTTCTCATATTCTCATGTTTTAACATCTGCCTGTCATACATGCAGTCATTAACATCTGCTCCCGCCATTGTATCTATAGTTTCATTGTTCATCATCCGTTCTTTATAAATGTGATCTATATGCTGTGCATCCTTTGCATACGAGCCATTTGATGGCACATTTATCTTATCCAGCGCAGCAACATACATTTCTTTATTAAACTTCACTCTTCTTCGCATTTTCCGCTCCACCTCCTGTTACCGTTCAGATAAGATTCGTCCCATCTTTTTTCTGCCTCTGCTAAGACGCATATATACTGATGTTTCTTTCAATTTAGTCATAATTGATATTTCTTTCACAGAATAACCTTCATAATAATACATCTGCATAATCAGTCTGGTGTCATCATCAAGCTGCATGAGCGCATCCATAACAGTATCGTCCTGACTTATCTCACGCGATTCCGTATTATCTGCAAGTATCTGCGACCATGAATCATCATCAACCGTAACATTATGCCTCTGCCATGCACTTGTCTTAAAAGATTTGCACACATTAATCGTAACCGCCACAAACCAGTTCTTCTCATGCTCGCAATTCTCAAAATGCGGTCTGTACTTAAGGTATCTTAACAAGACCTCCTGATACACATCATCCGCATCAAACCTGTTCTTCATATAGACAAATGCTATCTTATAAATGCTTTTCCCATTCCGCTCAATTATCTTTTCAAAGCCTTTATCCTCTGCCAATTTCGTCCTGTCCCTTTCAATTAATTTAGAAGCCTCTACATATAATACTTTATAAAATGCATTTATTTAACAGCATAATAAAAAAGATCTGCAACTGATTCTTTATTCCAGTTGCAGAACGGTTGTATGGCTTATTTGCGTTTTATTTATATTTAAATTTTCAATTGACTTTAATCTATGATTATTGTATCATCATTTCATAAAGGAAATGGGTTTTTTGTCTGGTAAGCGATTAATCGCCGAGAGAGTTGCTCGTTTCTTTTTTTATGTCTATAATATCATATAGATACATTTTTCCATCATTTGAATGCCTTATTAGCACAGAGGCATGAAATATATTATACCTTTCCACTTTACCATTATCATCATATACAGGAAGAGCAAATTTCGAATCATATCTATACCAACCATTTTTGCCATCTCTTCTATGTTTATCTTCATTATTCTCTCTAAAATGCTTTCCCACAGCAATTTCAATAAGTTCAGGAATACCTGTTGCAGCATTTGCCTTTGCTTTAGCATTTGTTCCTTTAATACTATTTATATATTTTGAGCCAGTATATTCTTTAGGCAAGTCTGAACCAATATAAACCACATCACCCGTTGATACAATAGTATATATTTCACCAACATATTTCTTGAGATATTCTCTTACTTCTTTCCAATTAATTGAACGCTTACCCTTAAATCGAATATCGTTAATCAGAACAATATTATTGCCATCAATATCTTGAATTACAGATACATTTCTCCCAGTACTCTTTGAATTAATATTAATTTCTTTACAGATAGTAAATAACCTCCCACTCATTATATTAATCTTTTACTTACCCTACCTCTTCATTTCTCCTCAATCAAATCCATTTCTTCCTGTGACTTAACTATCGTAAATATTATTAATACACTGTTATCAATCAAACAATTTTTTACATATCTGAAATTCAGTATCTTTTGAGGTATATCACCTATGTATGATTCTATTAATATATTATTATCTTGATACACCTTAACTTTAGTGTTCTCGTCAAATAATTCTAAAAATGAATGTAATCTCATATTTCCTCCATTAATTTTTTCTGCATGTCAATCTGTTTTACCATATCATTATAAAAGCAAATAACGCATTGCGGTATTTATATTATATCATATATACCCTCTTTTCGCAATGCGTATGCCGATGTTTTATTCATAAAAATTAGCAGCCATTCTACCCAAATTCAAAAGCCAGACATAAATCCAGCTATCTGAATATAAGCAGAATAACTGCTGTAATAATTATGTTTCCATGTTATCTCTTAAGAAGAATCACATTCTCTACATGTGTCGATAGGGTAATTGAGATGCACTTTCCAGAGTTTTCACTTTACTCTGGGAGCGAAAAATGTTGCAATCCTCTGTGACGAGGCTGCAAAAAATTGACATGATGCTCTCTCTTATGCCCCTGCATAGCAAAAGATTGCATTGTATTTTAGATGTAAGCCAGACCAGCTTACGATTACTCTGCTCTTTCTCTATGGTCCACTACTCATCCCTTGATGATAACTTCTAAGATATTGTACCATAAATTGTTTATTGGGGAAATTACTTCCCGATAAAAATGGGCAGAAGAAAACCTCCAAATCTGTTGTGGACTTGGAGGCATTATTCCAACCATTTACTATCTTAAACAATAATTTGTCTCTTTATATTTTGTCTCAATAAAAACATCTAACAAAGCTTTTTGCTCTGTAGATAATTCAGCATGATCTCTAATCCATAAATGAATTGCTTTTCCTATTGCATAAGATAATTTTTCCTGTTGCGATGCACTTATATTATTTCTAGAAACATTCGGGATAAATTCTCGATTAAAAATATTAATAACGGCTCCCTTTAATATTACTCCATCAACAAGATATGGTATCTTAATCCTTAATCCTGATAGTAAAACATTCTTAACATAGCATGTATCAGTATTTTCCCAACTAAATCTTCCTTTAAATGTATTTTCCTCATTATAAGGCAAAACAGCATTTGATTCTCCTGTGACAACCCCTTTTTTTATAATTTCTGGCTTTACTGGTGTTAAAGAGCCATGATGAAACTGATTTCTAAATCCGCCTAATGTATATCCACCAATAATGCTCTCACTTGACTCTTCTATTATAAAATCGTAATCTTCAAACTCATCTTCATCTCCCCATATATTTATAGCTTCATAATTTCCTATCTTATCAAGTGCTTCTTGGTAATCTTCTAAAACATCATAGGCTTTAAGGAATTCACTTTCTTCATCTTCTGTAATAATCGGAATTTTCAAGAATGTAATTTTCCCATCTTTAACAAAGTTTTTAATGGATATATTTTCTTCATCCACCGAATACTCCTCTTCATTATAGCAATAACTCTCGTACCCATTTATGTCACTTAAATATTTTGCAAAATTTATTTGTTTATAGCTACAATCAATGAATGCCTCTATACCACTTAAGTATTCTGAAAGACATATGTTTTCTGCAATTATTGTTTCAATCCTCTTAATATTACATTCCAATGGCATTGATACACCTTTTTCCATTGTTGATATTTTAATCGGTATTCCACAATCCAAAAAATTATTTTCTATAAAAGATACCAATCTTTCTATATTATTATTGAACACACTTAAACATTGGTCATAATCTAAAATTATTTCTGTTCCCTGCTGTCTTACAGTATCTTCATAAGTAAGGCATATGTACTCACTGTTTCTTTCAAATGAAATTCGATTCATTTTCTGTTCATTATAATAAACTGTATTAACCTCCACTTTATCGGATAGCATAAAACATGCCAAAAAACCTATTCCATAATGCCCTATTGGCGAATATTCTCTATCTTGTAGCCTATAATCATCTGACGCATAATAAGATACACCAACATTCAGAAAATACTTTTTCAAAATATCTATAGACATACCACTACCATTGTCCATAACCATAACTTTTTTTCGATCTTTGTCCAAAATCACTGAAATATATGGCTGATAATTTTGATATCTAAATTTTTCCATTTTAGTGGCCGATTCTTCCATAGTCTTACATGCATCAATTGAATTTTGTATTAATTCTCTTAACCCATATTTTCTATCACCATAAATATGCTCTCCCATCAATAAATTGGTCACTGCATTATAATCCAAAGAAAGTCTTAAATCAGAAAAACTAAAACCCTTCGATTGAATTTGGTTTACTACATTTGTTTTTAATGGTAATAGATATTTCTCGTCTACAAAACTTTCACATAAATCTACAGCATTTTTTAATTCTCCATTAATAGCATCAAAGTATTTTAAAAGTTTTCTATGAACAGATGGGTCCTGACTTGTACCCTGAAAGAAAATTTCTAATTCATTTGTTTTAGGGTTTCTTCTTATTTTATCATAGTTCTCTATCACAAAATGTTGTTTCCATTCTAAATCACTAAATTCCTTTGGGTTCAAATATTTATATAAATATAATGGTGCTCTTTGCTCATCAATATCCAAATAGTCAGATATTCTAAGTAGCACAGAGATATACTGTGCATTAAGATCAAAATGTCCCTTTTTTTCATCATTATGCAAGTTCTTTTTTATCCATTCAAAATCTTCATTATGCGACATGCATATTTGTGCAAGTTCAGATTTAAATGAAATATTTGTTGATTCTGGAATCAAAAATAACCTTTCATTCATCTTTGTCTCAATATAATCTCTCGCACGTTTACCATGTACCGGCCTTACGCACTCTTGCAAAGCGGTCATTTCATCCCCATATTTCTCAAGTACTTTACTATATTTTCTTTCACCCAATATCGCATGGTCTGCTTTGATTTCCTTAATTTCGTCCACATTTGCAATCATTCCAATATCATGCAACAATGCACTATATATAAGTAATGCTACTTCTAATTCACTTAATTTATTTATATCCACAACAAGTGCATACATATATTCCATCACATTTATAGAATGTCTTACACCATGAACTGTATAACTTGCAAAAACATTATTAATTTGCGGTAATATCGTATTAGCATATTCTATAGTTTCATCTAACTTACTTAAAAATTTACTATCTTTTTCCTTTAACCACATATATAAATGGCTTTCCTGTACTTTTTCTATCATCTTAATCACTCTCTATTAGTTATTACCTAATTCCAAATATCCATCTAATTTCAATATTCCTAATATAACAGGAGCCTCCAAGTTATTTAAACTCAAAGGCTCTCTTTTTCTTACATAACTTTATGCAAGTGCAGGTTCCTTCCCTGCAATAATCGCTTTCACTTCTTCTATATCCTTATCTGTGGCTGAGGCTATCTGCTCTGCTGTAAAACCATTCTTATACATTTTTATAATAAGTCCTGCTTCACCTTCCGCACGTCCAATCGCAATACCCTTTTCTTCAATTCCCTGACTCAAGTTACACATAACGCTCACATCCTTCCTGAAGTTCTCCTCAATAGGAATATCGTATTCATTTCCAATTATGTTTAGTTTTTCATCTATTGTAAGTTCCTGTGACAGCAACGCTCCTAACAGACGGTGCAGTTCATATGTCTCATCATGTTCCGGCAGATTCTTTGCCAGTCCAAGCATTATGATATTCAGCAGATCAAGATTTCCCTTCCATTGATAGGAACCGATCAAATCTTCTTTTGTGAGATGCACATGGCTCATGCTGCTCTCTTCCATGTTTATACATACCCAGATCGAATATACACGCTTAATGTCATCGTAGCTGGAATTCTCAAAATCACGTTCTTTTTGTGATGAGATCAGTCTGCTCACATAAAAGATTGCCCGGTTTAAGATTTCGTATCCCTTCGGCTCATCTTTCTGTGCTTCCACATTTATGATGATCTGTGACAATCCGTCTCTCATACGCACATAAAAAACGATATCAAATCTTACCAGACCTTCATTGATCTCTTCATTTTCTGTGTTGAAACCGACCAGTCTCTCACCATTTTTTTCGCTGGCTGCATTTGTGAGTCCAGGCTCTACCGGTACCGTACTGATATGTGGTGTTCCCTCAATGCAGTCGACCACATCCTTGGGATTCATGCCCTTAAACTCATCAACTGTTTTTACCAGTATATGTGCCAGTATGCTTTTCTGTCCTAACAGACGCTTTGCACTCGTATCATACTGTGCTTTTGAATCTGTTGCTTTCACTGCATTTTTCAATTCTGTATTCACTGGCCTTCCTCCTTTTTGTAACAGATATAGTCATCCCCAAAAAGGCATCTGACCACACCTATATTATAACTTACCCATTTCTTTTATACAATCAATTTTTACATTTGGAAAATGAACATAAGAAAAACTCCAAACCTGCCATAGACTCGGAGTCTTGATTCCATCCATTTTTTACATTGTCTGCACTGGAACATGTTGTTCCTGCTCCTCATGTTCCAAAACATCCTGTTCTAGCACAGGCTCTATACCGTTTGCTTGCTCCTGCCCTTTTGCCATATACCGGATTTTAATGCTGCTGTAATCAACCACTGCCGGTTCCAGCACTTTTTTCTCTAACATGTTTAACATCGCTTCTGTGTCAAATTTCCCCTCAAAATAAAGTTCCTCATCCACCTTTATCGGTACATCCATTTCTTCCGGTGAACTGCCAAGAATCGTCCTCCAGCGTCCGGCTACTTTTCCACACATTTCCATAAATCTTTCATGGATATCCGGCTGTTCATTACAGGTCTGCAAAATTCTTTGTGCCACCTTTCTCCATGTAGGTGTCTCTATCCATTCTCCCGGCGCGAACTGGACTGCCAGCGGTCTTTTCCCTTTCAGTTCTGCCGGGGACACTGTAATAAGACTGCTTTCCCGGATTATATCTTTCATGTCTGTCCTCATTTCTCCACTTCGGTACATCTGGAGCAGTGCATCACATTTCGTGTTTACAAGCTGTAACATTTCCTCCCTCAGTTCTTCTATCAGTTGCTCATAATTCATACGCTTTTCTCCTCCTGTCGCACACTTACTTTCATGTGCTTTTTCTATATCCACTTTCTTTTACTCATTTTCCGTTATATGCTTTCTGCTGTCCTTTCCTATTTTATGCCAACAATAAAACGCCCGGAGCATCGGGCATTTTATTCTTACCATAAACTGGCAGGAACAACGTTTCCTATTTGCTTGCTGCCATTCCTGCCGCAGTCTTACTCATATCGAATCTCCTGTTCCATGACAATGCCTGACTGGAACTGTATCAGCAGCTTCTCGCTGGATTCCACTTTGATGGTCGAGATCAGCCGTCTGACAAGGTCATTGTCGAACTCCTGTATCTGGCAGGTGCTTGTGCTTAAGTAATGGTCGATATCTTGGATTCTCTGTTCATAGCTGTCAGCCATCCATTTTTCGTTTCTGGCTGTTTTCTGTGCCTCTTTTAAGGCATTGATTTCCTCTGCTATGGTGCGATAGCGTTCATCAAACTCCGGTGTGTAGGAGCCGGTCTTTGCATTCTCCGCGATCAGTGCCACCATCTCTTCCTGCTTTTCTTTTATCTTTTCTTTTATCTTTTCTTCGTATTCCTCAGACTCTTTTGCGGTGCTGTAGTTCCCGATGACATGGATGATGTTCTGCCGGAAGTTTTCCATAAATTCCATATCATCACTCGTGATCCTGTGGATGGCTTCCATCACCGCCCTGTTTAATGCGTTCTCTTCGAGTGTCTCGGATTCCCCGCATTTCTTCACTCCGTTAGTCAATCGGTTGCTGCATCTCCAGACAACTTTCTTTTTCCCGTTTCTCGCCCAGGTGACTCTCCGGTACTCCTGCCCGCATTTTCCGCAGATCAGCATGCCGGTCAGTGCATAGGTGGAGGAATACCTGCTCCTCTGGTTCTTCTTCCGGGTGACAGCCGCCTTGCATAAGGATGCCCTGCGCATCATCTCTTCCTGTACCCTGTAGAACAGCTCCTTCGGTATGATCGCCTCATGGTCATCTTCCACATAATACTGCGGTACGATTCCAGTGTTCTTGACTTTCTTTTTTGTCATGAAATCCACCGTATAGGTTTTCTGCAGTAATGCATCTCCCATGTATTTTTCATTGCGGAGCATTTTGTCTATTACCGTGGAATGCCATTTGTCCTGCCCTGTGGCGGTCTTGATTCCCTGCTCTTCCAGATGCTTTGCGATCTTCCCGGTACTGTAGCCCTCCAGATAAAGCCGGAAGATCAGCTTTACGATCTCTGCCTCTTCGGGTACGATGACCAGGTCACCATCCTCGTTTTTGGTGTATCCCATGAACTTTGTGCAGTTTACGATGACCTTGCCTTTTTCAAATTTCCTCACGACTCCCCAGCGGATGTTCTCGCTGATGTTGCGGCTCTCCTCCTGTGCCAGGCTGCTTAAGATGGTGATGAGAATTTCACCGGTTCCCTCCAGTGTATTGATCCCCTCTTTCTCGAACACCACCGCCACATTCTTTTCCTTGAGTTTTCGGATGGTCACCAGCGAGTCTACCGTGTTCCTCGCAAACCTGCTGACCGACTTTGTAAGGATCATGTCAATCTTTCCTGCAAGGGCATCCTGTATCATGGCATTAAAGTCTGCCCTTTTTTTTGTGTTTGTTCCGCTCTTTCCGTCATCCGCATAGATGCCGGCATTTTTCCAGTTTTCATTTTCCGATATCTTGCTGGTATAATACTCCACCTGTGCCTCATAGCTACTGTCCTGCTCTTCCAGTTCCGTACTGACACGGCAGTAGGCAGCGACCTTCATTTTCTTCTCTGACAGTTTCACATTCCGGTCATACTGCACCTTGGCAGGTATCATGCTGATCTTTTTTGCTGTTTCTGCCATCTGCTCTCCCTCCTAATCCTTATATCCGGCTGTGACACGGCTCCCATTGATAAACTCCACTTCTGCCATGTTTCCGCCATGCACCCAGATGCGTGCGATTATTTTTCTATATAAATTTTCATCAAACGTTTCCAGTTCCTTTTTTCCTGCAAGGATGTTTTTGACCTCCTCTGTCCGGAACTCCCCATCCCTGACCTCCAGTGTCCGGTAGCGTTCCTCTGCCCTTTCATAGAGCAGTTTCATCAGGTCTGTTTCTGTGCGTTCCTGTTCTTCTTTCATCCGCTGCAGGTTCCGCTCCAGAACCCGGTACTGAGGGCTGACCTTTTCCTCCTGCCTGTGTACCCGGAGCAGGCCTTTGTTTCGTATCACTGCATTGATGGCTTCCACACACACCTGCTTTGCCTGCCCGTCTGTAATAAAACTGTTCCTGCAGTTTTTTGCTCTGCCAGTCACATAACTCTTGCACTTCCACTTGGCAGTGCCGCCACGCTCTTTTTTGTGGCTCGGCTGGATATGGCTACATACTGCCCCGCATTCTGCACACCAGATGACACCTCCGAAGAGGATTCTCTCATCCCTGCCGGGCCTGTGGTCTGCCCTTCCAAGCTCTGCCCTCACCTTTTCCCGTCTGCACTGGACTCTCTCAAACAGTTCCTCTCCTATGAGCTGCGGATAGTAGTCTGTGCCAAGGTAGCTTGGGTTTTCCAGTATCCTGCCGATGGATGCGTGGGTCCAGGACACTTTCCCTTTTGCATTGCATATGTTTCTCCCTTTCAGGTTCTGGGCGATCCTGCCTGCCGCCACCCCGCTGTCATAGTCTGTAAATATCTGTTCCACAATTTTTCTCTGCTCTTCGCAGATGGTGATTTTTCCATCCACAACCTTATAGCCAATTGGCATGTGCCACTGCATCCTGTCCGCCTCCCCTCTCCGTCAGTTTCAGTCCGTTGTGCAGGCAGAAGGTGATGTCGTGTTCCTTGGAGACTACAATCTTCTCCGCTGTCATTTTAAACAGTTGCTCGTCAAACTCCTCCCTTAATCCGTCCTGTTCTGCGATCAGTTGGATAAGCTGTTCGGTCCGTACAATTTCTTTTGTCCTCCGCAGCTTTCTGGTCAAAAGTGTCTTTTTTCTCCTGCATTCCGTCAGTTGCCAGCCAAGCTTGCTACTGCTCTCCATAAAAAGAGCAGAGTCCATATATCCTTTCCTCATGACTTGGTTTAGGATTTGGCTCTGCTCGCTTATATCTTTGATTTCCTTATCCAGTTGTCTGATTTCCTCACTGTCCTGCCTTGCTGCCACAAGTTCTGTCAGCTCTTTTAACAGCGGCTCTAATATCGTTCCCTGATTGGTGTACAGCTTGTTCCACATGTCTGTAAAAGCCCGGTGCAGCACATCCTCCCGGATGGCTTTCATGCAGCAGCTCTCTTTATCCTCCACATGTCCGCTGCACGTCCAGATGATTTTTTCATATGGTTTCCCGATGTAGATTTTCTGCCGCCGGAAGGTTCTTCCGCACTCTCCGCAGATGATTCTGCCGGAAAACAGGTATCTTTTGGTGTAGTCACTCTTGTTCATGTGCAGTACATCCACCCGGTATGCCATCAGGTTGCGTACCGCTTCTGCCTCCTCATGTGTGACGATTGGCGGATGGCTGTCTTTGATGAGATACTGGTTTCTCTGTCCGTTGTTTACCCTGCGGACAAATGGGAACCTTGTTTCTGTATATGTCCTCTGCTGAAGCATATCTCCCTCATAAATGGGATTTTTCAGAATGTCCTGTATCACCCCGTCCTGCCACTTTTCTGCACCACGGATTGTTGGAATGCCTTTCTGGTTCAATGCCTTTGCTATCACATACACTCCCATGCCGTTTAAGTAAGACTCATAAATCCACCTTACGGTTTCTGCCTCGGATTCTATGATGACTAAATTTCCATCCTCGTCTTTTCCATAGCCATACGCTGGCGTCGATATGATATAGGTTCCATCCTGAAAGCGTTTCTGTATCGCCCATCGGTTGTTGCTTGAGATGTTTTCTGATTCCCCCTGCGCCACCGATGCCAGGATGGTAATGAACAGCTCGCTTTTTTCTGACAGCGTGTTGATATTCTCTTTTTCAAAGTAGATTCCAACGCCAATCTCCTTCAGCTTTCGGATGGTCTGGATGCATTCCACCGTATTTCTTGCAAATCTTGTGATGGATTTCGTAAGGATCAGGTCGATGTTCCCATCCTCACAGTCTGAAATCATCATCTGGAACTCATCCCTGTGCTTTACGTTTGTTCCGCTGATTCCTTCATCCGCATACACCCCTGCAAACTCCCACAGGGGGTTGCTCTCGATTTTTTCCGTATAGTACTCGACCTGTGCAGTATAGGAAGTTGCCTGTGCCTGACTGCCGGTACTGACTCTGGCATATCCGCACACTTTCAGCCTGCGTTCTTCCTGTGTATGTTTCTGCGCTTTTGCTGCCTTTATGACAGTCACTTTTTTTACCATACTTTTTTCTCCTTTCCCAGTATTTTCAAGGGTTTTCACTCCCTGTCAGCAACATACACTACCACATAGTTTTATATATATCCAGTGTTATTACAGATATACTTTTGCCAGTTCGGGGGAAAAGGTCTTGACATTCAAAACCCGGATTTTTTCCCATTCTTCCTCGGTTAACAGCTTATCTTCATGCATCCTTTTTAAGAGAAATTCAGCAATCTTATACCGCACCTCATTCGCTCCGCTTTCCATCATCTCTCCCCTTTTTCCTCCCACAATTTAAGTAAGTTAAATTCATTCTCCCAAGAAAAACACTTCCGCCCAGAAGAAACACCTTTACATCATCCCGATTTCAGCCATGGTTGCAGCCTCATCTTCTTCCCGGAAATACTGTTCCGATACATCCCTGCTGACTGAAAGCACCTCTCCCGCGTCCTTTTCTCCCATCTGGATCGGGATTAAGAACGGATGGATTTCCTTACAGAATTCCAGATTGGGACAGCTATTGATAAAATAGCCACAGGTATCTAATATCAGCCTGTCACACATATCTGTGATGACGATCTTTTCGGCTTCAAACATGTGGCTGCCGATATAATTTGCGATATTTTCTGCCGTGGTCGAGATATAGTCCTCTTTCCGCTCCCCTCCATCACTCGGATAAAGATAGGCATATCCTGCCCTCTCCGTTTCAACAATCCTTAACATCATTTCGGTATCTTCTTTCTTCATCTCCTGTTTTCCTCCATTCCCCATTTTTCAGCTTTTCTTAACTCCACAAGAATACGGCGGAAGTTCCCCTCCGCCGCATGGTTTCTGTAATTAAGTCTTACTGCCATAATCCTTCACTTCATAAATAAAAAGTGTCTGTCCCTATTCGTCACTACTCCCCGGAACCAAAACGCCGCCAAAACAGAGAAGAAAAAATCCCAAAGCCGGCATTTCATGGGCAGTCAGTCCAGACTGTCTTTGGTCCCTGCCACTCGGACAGGCAGACATCACAGGTATTTCACCTCCACCACTGCGTGCTGGCTAATCTCAAGGTGTATCATTATAGGCCATTCCCCTCTTCGCGCCTGTCCACCACAGACAGGCTGTACCCCGGCTTTCCCGCTCGGCTCCTTAGATGCGATCTTTTTCACAGCATGGCTGGCAGAAAGAACATCTGCCCGATTGCTGCAGGAGTGTCACTGCGCCCCGGTTACGGCTCATGAAACGGCTAACGTATCTGAACTGCTGGATATGGCTGGCAGGATATGGCGTGATTCCATCCTGCGCTCGGAGCCCTGCATTCCTCTCCGGCATTTTTCAATGTGCGTTTTGTCTGCCTGTGTCGTATCCACACACGAGACATGAGAGGATTCCCGGAAGAGACCATCTGTCCAGAAAAAGTTCCTCTCATAAGGTACTCACAGAAAAACATGTTTTGAGGGGGTATTAATCAAAATATTTTTTTATTTTCTTTACCGCACCGTTTATGCTCTCCCGGATGTTCTTCTCTCCGACCCCTTCTTTCGCTGCAATCTGCCGGTATGTCATGCCCTCAAAAAAATAAAAATGCAGCCGCTCTCTCTGCACTGGGGTGAGTGACTGCATTGCTTTCTGCAGAGTTTCTATTTCCATCTGCCGGATGACCGTATCCTCTACCGATTCCCCGGTCAGCTCCACCAGATCTTCCGTTTTTCCTTCTGTATATCCGTCCTTGGTCGTATGTCTGATATCCCGCATTTCCTGTGCGTGGGCTTCTTTGCGGAACGTATCGACAAGTGCCTCGTAGACTTCTCTGGTCACATAGGTGTATTCCAGCTCACCAACTGCATCTTTATAAAAATCCTTTACTCTGATCCTGATCCATTCTGACATTCAAATGTCCTCCATTTCGTAATTTTTTTGAAATGAAGGACATCTGGCGGACCTCTGGATTCTGCTTTACTGGAAAAAGACAATAAAAAAAGGTGCTGTTCCCATGCAAAATAAAGCATGCAAAACTGCACCCGGATGTTATCCTTATGAACTTTTCCTTTTCTGCCGCCCCCTGCAATCCGGTGCGGCATGAATTCCCCAAAACATGCCACGCCTTTCTTCTCCTAAGCCTTTTTGCGGTACTATACTTGGAAAGAAAGTGCGCTTCAATATAAGTGTAATAAGTCTTACGGTACCTGTAATAAGTTACCGTCTTGGATTGTCATCCCTCCTGTTTTCCAGAAAAAAAGTCCCTTCCGTTTGTTCGGAAAGGACTATCCATTTTCGGTATGTGATTGTATCCATAACTGTGCTTTTCCTACGAGCATGAACAGTGCCGTGATGCAGATTCCCGTATAAACAGCGTAAGCATACGGTATCTGGCCTGCATGCCACAAAATGCCAAGCACAGCCAGTTCCAAAGCTGCGATCAGCCTTGCTTTTCTGCCAAAATGCTTTTGTTCCTCTTTATCCAGCTTCCGGTTCTTGCTGTGCATGGGACTGAGTAAAAAAATGATCCCTGCGGACACCAGCAATACTGCCAGCAGCCATGCCAGCGATGTCTTGTAAAACACAGCCTGTGTATAAACCGGAACCAGCAGCACCAGATTAGAACCAAGATAACAGAAAATCCTGCTGTCTGAGTGATATCCACCGGTATAACCGCGAAGAACCATAAAAGACAGGGTAAACACTGCCACAACCGCCAGTTGCTCTGTAAGCAGGCCGATGACCAGTGCTGTCACAACGTTTAGAAGCAGGATCATACCATTGCATATTCCAAACTGGTATAATTCCTGCTCCTCCTCTTTTATGATTCCCCGCTCAACCATACGATGGCTGAGCCATTTCGTCATGATTTAAAACCTTCTGAGTTTTTTGGAATCTTCCGGCATCTTGTCCTGTCCCAGATACCACATGCAGGAACGGTTCGTTGCCATGGTTGTCACCATAAGTGCCAGTGCTGCCATCACACTCATGGATTTGCTGCTCAGTCGGTACATCCAGTTTCTTTTCTTCATTTTTAGTAAAACCCTCCTTTTTTTGATGTTTTCACTCTAACAGTTTCCATGTAAAAATCAATCTATCTGTAACAAGTTGCAGGTTTGCTGTAATAAGTTGCAGTCTCACTCCAGTTTTGCAACTCCGTTGAGCAGAAGGACTGCCTCAAAATGTTCCCCCTGATCCTTTAACATCAGCTCCCCACCGTATTTTTCTGCCACTTTCCGCACCGAACGGATTCCCCTGCCGTGTTTTATTTTATCTTTTTTGCTTGTCTGTTGACAGGAACTTGTCCCGGATGGCTTGCTGTTCTTAATGGATAAAAGCAGTCTGCCCTCCTGAAACTTTGATTCCACATGAACATACCGTTTTTCCTGTTCCACTGCCATCGCTGCCTCTATCGCATTATCCAAAAGATTCCCATACAGAACACCCATGTCCCCGATATCTACGGATACTCTCTGGGGGAGCAGCGTTGTAACCTGCATCGGTATCTCTTTCTCTTTTGCCTTTACGCTTTTTACTTTTAATATGGCATTCACCACAGGATTTGCGGAATAAATGATCTCTTCTGCCAGCCGGATATCTCCCAATACTTCCTGCAGTCTGTCCTTGATCAGTTCCGCACTTCCCTGTTCCGCCGCTGCGAGCAGTCCCGTCAGCCGGTTCTTCATATCATGCCGGATGTCCTGTATCTGTTCCTGATACCGTTCCATGTCCTGATAGTATTCGTTCCGGTATAAGATTTCCCTCTGGATCATTTCCTCTTCGTGCTGTTTTTCTTCCACTGTCGTATACTTTTCAATCATCAGAAAAATTACATAATTAGTGATGATAATGACAAAGATGATGCACATGCACAGCACGACCATCTGTGCCGAGATTAATTCTTTTGCAACCTCTATCAGTAAAAAGCAACTGATCAGGCTGCATAAAGGTATCATTGTCAACATATATTGCGTTTCTTTTGGCATTGCTGATAGTCGAATGCTTTTTCCAGATTTCAGTCTGCAAAACACCTCCACAATTGTTGCTTTCAAAAGTGCCATAAAAAACACGATAAAATAATATGAAACCGTGGTATCGTCCAACACCTTTTCCATGAATGCCTTATTAAACAAATATCCTAACGGTTCTGCAACTCCCATAATCCCCATATACAGCAGAACCGCAATCAGCCTGCTTACAATCCCTGCCTCATACTGGCAGACATATACACAGAGAATCGCCACCATCGTCACAAAATTCAGCCAGCTTATCCCCATCTGGTTCACCGCACTTCCAATCAGCTCGCACACTATCAGCAGAAGAACAGAAAACTCCATGGAAGTTTTTCTGTTTCCAATGAACTCCTCTAAATACCTGCGGTAAATGCAGAGGTCAAAAAGATTTATGACAAGCCTCACCCCATATAATGCCATGTCACATTCCTCCCTGCACAAATGCGATGTGTTTTTCCGTCAGCTCCTTCCGGTACCCTCTTGTCACTCCCAGCTCTGTGCCGTCTGTAAGCATGACCATGCCGCTGGATACAGAATGAACATGTTTCAAATTAACGATAAAAGAGCCATGAACGGCGGCAAACATGCGCTCGTCCAGTTTCTCCCATATTTCATTCAGGTTCATGTTGGACTGATATTTCATTTTCTTTGTGTGGATTATCGCCTGACGCCCCCGCTTTTCCAGATACAGGATTTCGTCAAACTTCAGACTGTACCGCACCCTGCGGTAACAAAATGAGAAACTCTGATTCGTCAGATTCAGATAGGTTCCTGCCTTTTCAAACAGCATACGAAGCCTTTCTTCTGAGATTGGTTTTGGAATAAAATCAAATGTGACAACTTCAAATACACTTGGCATGTATTTGGTATAGCTGGTAAGAAACACCAGTAATGCCTTGGAATCTGTCTCACGGATCTGTTTTGCCACCGCCAGTCCGTCCATTCCAGGCATCTCAATATCAAGAATGTACATATCCGGCTTTTGCTCCGCATCTGCACATTCCCTCAATAATTCTTCCGGTCTGGTATAAAACACATACTCCACCGCATAGTCGATCATACGCAGTGTATAGCGTCTGATCCTTTCAATGTCCTGCTGATTATCATCGCAGATTGCTACCCTCATATATCGTCTCCTTCTCAAAATATATTGATCAAATATACATCCCGGAGACTGTACTGCTTTAACGGCCTGTCATCAGCTTTCTCATATACGCAAGCATACGGTCTATAAATGCATCCCGTTCCTCCCTGCTACAGTTTGCAAGGAACAGTTCAATATCAACCTTATGATTTGTATCCCCCGTAACCAGATAAGTCGGCTCAATCCTGTACTTCTCATACAAGATCAGCATTTTCTCTGGCTGTAAGCCATAGACACCACTTTCGATTTTGCGATAATGCTCTACCCCTACATCCAGCGTCTCTGCAAAAACTTCCTGCGTATATCCACTGTTTTCTCTGGCGGTTTGCAACCTTTTTCCAATCTGTATATTGATTTCCTTCTTCTCTGTTTTCATGGAATTCACCTCGCTTTTATGGTAATGATACCAACGAGAAATACCCGAAAACAGATTGCAATACAACACTTCAAAAGTCGTATTGCGACATATCCCCATAAACGAAAAGTGAGCAGCAGACACCAATCCGCTACTCGCCTTCTATCTTTCTTTATTCTAATTACATTTCCTGTTATTCCACCAGTTTCCCAAGCACCACATGATTATATTGGTAACTCACAATCCTTTAGCCAAAATCGCAGTTCCATAACCGTCACAGCAATTTTATACTTTACTTCGATTTCAATCTTTTCTGGTGGATTGGCTAAAAGCCTGTCAATATCATTTTCCTCAACACCAGCCATTTTTGCTATCGTTAGCTTGGATATGCCATGATAGGAAACAAGCACTTCCAAAAAACTGCTTAGTTGCCTATCCTTATCTTCAATCGCTCCAAAATACAGAAATCCTGCTTTACTAAGTATTTTAAGACGCAATGCAGGATCATCTGGCAAACATTCCACATTTCCCTTTGCTACTCCATCTACTGTTTCTTCAGTTATTTCTAAATATTTTGAAAGAGTATTTTTATTAAAACGATACTCCTCAATTAAAGAAGTTAACATTTCTGAAATATTTTTTGTTTTTATCATATTTACGCCTAATCTCCCTTTTGTGCTCCGGGCAATTATAACTTTTCCAATCTTTCCAGAAACGCAACATAAAATTCTCTTTCTTTCATACAGGCTTGCTGAACCTCTATGCTTTTCGGAACATATTCCAGTGGATGGTCTAAATGATATAAAGCCTGTTTCGTTGCCTGAATTGCAGATTCTGTTGTGTTTCCCAAAATGTCGATGTTATCCACATCGACCTCACCCTTCATCTGCTTATTCAGCCTTTGTACCATCATCTGTGATATATGGCTCAACATTCCGTTTTTCTTTATTCCCATACCATTCGCATTTACTTCCTTCGCTGCTTCCATCCATGCGTCCTTTACCTCTTGCGGAGCATTCGGACCAATCATATCAAATGCTTTTTCGTCAAAATCTACATCTGACATATATGGATTTATACTCTCATTTTCCTGTTCAGCACGTTCTGTACTAAATTGAGGAATATTATCCTGTCTGCGCCTGTTTTCGTATGGCACACCATTCATAGAATAGTTGGAACTAATCTGCATATATCAATACCCCTTTTTTATTTGAATTGCATTATATCACTGTATTATGGAAATCAAGGCTGGAATTTATCTGCTGTCACTTTCTTTTCGTTTTCCAATTTCTTTTCTGTAATCTTCCATAAGCCTAACACAATGGTCTGCTATATCCTGCATTCCAAGTTTTTTGAAAAAAGCAACCTGCATTCCCATCATTTTTTCACAAACAACCATTTTCTGTTCATCTGCATTACTAATAGCAAGCCATGGGAATGCTTTATATCTTTTAGTGTCACCAATAAGAAAATTATACCCTATCAACTTATCTTCGCGAAAAACAAAATAGAATTGAGGTCCTGAACCCGGAATCGATTTTTCCATAATTCGTTGCATTGTTTTCACCCCACCGTATGCTGGAATAAAACCTATTTGCTCAAGAGCGTTTAAAATACCAGGTTTTTTATCTGTAGGTATGTCTCTATAATTTATAATCTGCTCCATTTGCTTTGCCCTCATTCAATTTAGATTTGTCAATTTCATTAAATAATAATTAATTGGTCAGTTTCGGCAATTCATTTTCTTCAACCGAAACTGCTTCAAGGTCAATATTTGACCAGTATGAGCCAATATCTGATCTTGTAAAGTATTCAAAATTACCCGTGGAAGATTTCAGTTTTCCGTTCTTGACTCCATTACAGACATAAATCAGTTCGTAGCTTGTCCCATCTGAAAGGTTAAATCGAAAACTGGTCACATCTCCTCCTGTTGTCTCCTCAACTTGCTTTTCCATCAATGACAAGTCCTCAAACTTATCATACAAGTCTGTTATGTCAGTTTCTGCAACGACTACTTTCTTTTCCGCTGATACAGGTACTCCCGTATAGTGGTACATTTCGATATTTTCAACTTCTCCAATTTCAAAAGGAAAGTCAATATTAACTTTTTCTCCGTTGCAGCCGACTACCCCCATCATCAAAAGCAGCAAGGTTATCATTCCTATCATTTTTTTCATATCATCACACTCCTTTGCAACTCCAAAGTTATTTTACTTGCGCTCCATAAATCCTATGATTGAAAAATCAATCCTACAATAAGGCAGTTCATACTTTCTGTCATCCATTTGTCTCATACACTTCATTGTCTGTTCATACTTGTATATATATCTTATGCAAACATATAATATCTGCCTAAATCATCAA
>OGYJ01000902.1_pt1 | contig 26377 bp, 15 predicted proteins | sample 1576531 | NCBI WGS metagenome assembly OGYJ01 (sample SAMEA3541574, study PRJEB24748) | human gut metagenome | biome: human gut; feature: human-associated habitat; material: faeces | place: China | collected 2012 | reverse complement strand
TTAAAAGGCGGCGTTTTAAAAGCAGACGGAAAGATCGTAGCCTTTACAGTCGGAGAACCGGTCAGCGACGACACATTTGTCGTGCATATTGAAAAAGCGTTTGCGGAAGTAGACGGGGCGTATCCGATGATCAATCAGCAGTTTGTACAGCATGAATGTATGGAGTATGAATATGTGAATCGTGAGGAGGACACCGGAGCCGAGGGACTTCGCAAGGCGAAACTTTCTTATAGACCGGCTTTTCTTGAGGAAAAAGGAATTGTAAAAGAAATGGAGTGACAGCTATGATATCAAAAAAAATGGAAAATATGGTGGCAAACAGCTCGGCGATTCGCGCCATGTTTGAAGAGGGAAATCGTCTTGCAAAAATTTACGGACCGGAAAATGTATTTGATTTCAGTCTCGGTAATCCAAATGTACCGGCACCGAAAGCCGTAAAGCAGGCGATTCTTGATATTTTGGATGAAGAAGATGAACTGGTGCTTCATGGATATACTAACAGCAATGCGGGATATGAAGATGTTCGCCAGGCTGTAGCTGAATCACTGAATGAGCGTTTTGGTACTGCATTTGCAGCAAAAAATATTACGATGACAGTTGGCGCAGCAGGCGGACTGAATGTTATTTTAAAAGCACTGTTAAATCCGGGAGATGAAGTGATCACATTTGCACCGTACTTTGGAGAGTACAGAAGTTATGTCAATAATTTTGACGGTGTTCTGGTTGAAATCTCACCGAATACCGTAGATTTTCAGCCAAAGCTGGATGAATTTGAGGCAAAGATCACACCGAAGACAAAGGCGGTTATCATCAACAATCCGAACAACCCGACCGGTGTTGTCTACAGCGAGGAGACGATCCGTGCGCTGGCAGCCGTTATGGAGAAGAAGCAGAAAGAATACGGCACAGCCATTTATCTGATCGCGGATGAGCCGTATCGTGAGCTTGCGTACGATGGTGTGGAGGTGCCATATCTGACGAAATATTATGACAATACGATTGTCGGCTATTCCTACAGCAAATCCTTATCCCTGCCGGGTGAGCGTATCGGTTATCTGGTGATCCCGGATGAAGTCGATGATTTTGAAAATGTGATCTGCGCCGCCAATGTAGCAAACCGTATTCTGGGCTTTGTCAATGCACCGTCTCTGATGCAGCTTGCTGTTGCAAAATGCCTGGACGAGCAGACCGATGTGGCTGCGTATGACAGAAACCGCACAATGCTGCTTAATGCACTGACACAGTACGGCTATGAGGTTGTAAAGCCGGAGGGTGCTTTTTATCTGTGGGTGAAGACACTCGAGGAGGATGACAGTGCATTTGTGGCAAGAGCAAAGGAATACAACCTGCTGGTTGTGCCGGGCAGCTCCTTTATGTGTCCGGGCTATATCCGTATCGCTTACTGCGTGGATCCGGAGATGATCAAGCGGTCACTGCCTGCCTTCGAGAAGCTTGCAAAGAGCTATGAGAACGAATAAAGCCGGCAACAGTGCACAGATAATTACGAACAAAAGAAAAAATTACAAAACAGTGCACAAAGAATAATTATAAAGTGGTGCATAGGAATTACAAATAACAACGATATCAGACAGAAATGAGGACGACCAATGAGTACATGGAGAGATAATTTAAGGACAATTGAACCGTATGTGCCGGGAGAGCAGCCGAACCTGCCGGACATGATCAAGTTAAATACCAATGAGAATCCGTACCCGCCATCACCAAAGGTGGTTGGGGTACTCAAAAGCTTTGACTGTGACAGTCTGCGTCTCTATCCGGATCCGAATTCACAGCTTCTGGCAGACGCCCTTGCGAAAAGATATGGTCTTGCAAGTGATCAGGTCTTTCTGGGAGTCGGTTCCGATGATGTGCTTGCGATCGCATTTATGACATTTTTCAATTCAAAGAAGCCGGTCCTTTTCCCGGACATTACTTATTCATTCTACGATGTGTGGGCAGAGCTGTTTCAGATTCCGTATGAGAGACCGGCGCTGGATGAGCATTTTGATCTGATCCGGGAGGATTATTATAAAGAAAACGGTGGTGTTGTTATTGCCAATCCGAATGCACCGACCGGTGTGCTGCAGAATATAGATTTTCTGCGTGATGTCATCGAGCATAACCGTGATGTGGTGGTCATCATTGATGAGGCATATGCGGACTTTAGTGAAAGCTCTGCGCTGGAGCTGACGAAGGAATACGACAATGTGCTGATCGTGCAGACCTACTCCAAGTCGCGTGCGCTTGCCGGCATGCGTATCGGATATGCGATGGGTAATCCGGAGCTGATCAAAGCAATGAATGATGTCCGTTATTCCTACAACAGCTATCCGATGACGAGACTTTCTGTGGCACTCGGTGTGGCAGCGCTCGAGGATGAGACCTATTTTCAGGAAACTGTTGCAAAGGTGATCGAGACGAGAGAGTGGACGAAGGAGCAGTTGAAACGTCTTGGATTTTCGTTCCGGGATTCCCAGACGAACTTTATCTTTGCCGCTCATGAGAGCGTACCGGCTGTTCAAATCTTTGATGCGCTCAGAGAAAAACATATCTTCGTGCGTCATTTCAGCCAGAAACGGATCGACAATTATCTCCGGATCTCCATCGGTACGAGAGAAGAGATGGAGCGTTTTATTGAGGAGACAGAGAAGATCGTAGCAAATGCCGGCAAGTAAAAGAGGCTGTTTAAAGCGATACGAGGAACGTAAAAATGTCTTACCGTAACGGCGGTTAATCCGGATCAATGGCGATCACGGCAGAGGAGTGAAAGCAGTCCGTATCATGCGAAAAGCTGCAGTTTCCACCGTGTGTATCGCAGATATGACGAATACTGCGGAGACCATAACCTGTATGAGACACTTTTGTCGACAGGTAATGGTCTCTTTTTTTGTTGACATTTCCGTCAAAGCCGTTGTCGATCGTGATGACAAGCATGTTGCCGTGAACAGCAAGGCGGACCGTAATGCTTCGGTTGCCGGGCAGGGCGTGGTCTGCTGCGGTATAGGCATTTTCCAGAAGATTGCCGAGCAGCGTGGCAAGCTCCGAATCGGAGAGACCGGTGGATGGAATCGGTGTGGCGGAAATGTCCATCCGGATCTCATTTTCCTGACAAAGCCGGCGGTAATGATGCAGGAGCATGTTCACGACCGGAAGATTGGAATACGACGGAGTGGCAAGATGGTCGATCTGACGGATGTGGTCGGACAGATATTCGACGAGTCCCTGTGTGTTTCCGGCCATTGCATAGCCCTGCAGAACGATGAGGTGCTGGCGGAAATCGTGCCGCATCCGTCTTGTTTCTTCGGTATTTTTGATCATATTCTGATAATACGTCTGCTGCAGCTCGAGTTGGCGGGTTGTCTCCTCCAGCTGCTTCTGCGCTTCAAACCGCTTCTTCTCTCTGGCGAAAATCTGAAAGAATATAAAATAGATCATAAACGTACACAGGATCAAAGCGATGTAAAGATACAGGATGGTCCGGTTGTAAATTCTTCCGTCAGACATCGGGAAAAATTCAAATATCAGTATCAGAAAGAGAACAAGTGCGAGCTGACAGAGCTGGCGGTATTCTTTTGGATCCAGAAAATCGCAAAGCGGAATAAATTTGTGGTGCAGGAGAAATAACAGCGGCGGGATAAACAACAGCGTACACAAAAGGATCATCGGGATTGAGACATTGTCGTAAGGCAGCCCGTCCGCCGTCATGTGTCTGGAAAGATGGGAGCAGATGATGTTGTTAAATGAATTTATGACAAATGCTGCGGTCAGCGCAAACAGAAAAACAAACAGCTTCTTGGAGAAGATACCGCGAGTCAGATAAATATACATCAAAAGACAGGGGATCATCGTTGCCATAAAAAGCAGATTGGCAGCGAAAAAGAGATCCTTCTGTGGAATGATCGAATATTTGTACAGGAGTATACATAGAGTAGAAAAGATTGTGCTAAGCAGCAGGGTTCCGCCACCCAGAATCAGATAGGTCTGTCTGCTGCGAAAACGGTAATGATCCCGGAAGGCGTAGATGCAGAGCAGTCCGAAGGGGAAGCTCTGGAGAAAGTATCCCACCAGAAGACGTATCAATAAAAGCATAACTACCTCCCTTCTGCAGCACTTGCAGTCTGTAAAATCAGAAAAAGCATTCCGGCCTGCAGTCTTTTTGAGCTTACCTTTCTGTCAGCGCAGTCATCCGTGTTCCCGCGTGATCCGGCAAAGATAGTACTGATACTGCTTTTTTAGTTCGTTGCGCTTCTTGCGGGACAGCATGATCTCCAGATCATTATCGAGGATCAGATGATCATAATAAAACGCACGGATATGCGGCATGGACACAATAAAGCTGCGGTGTGGCTGCAGAAAACGGTCATCCAGCTTTTCGTTTAGTGCCTGCAGCGGATCGTAGGTGGAGATCGTCTCACGTTCTGTGTGGATCAGCGTGCGTTTATGAAAAGACTCCAGATAAATGATCGATGCCATCGGGATGGAGATCAGACCGGAAGCTGCATGGAGCTGAAGCTGCGGGGAGAGCCTTTGATGTTCCATACAGCGATCCAGCGCCTCGAACACATCCTTACGGTCAAGGGGCTTGATCAGATAATGTGTCGCCTTGAGCCGAAAGGCGTCAATGGCAAACTCGCGGCTGGTGCTGATCACGATCACATAGCGGGGACGGAAGCGCGGCGGAATGCTTTGGAGCATATCGATGCCGGACAGATCTTCCATATAAATATCCGTAAACAGAATATCGGCGTGGGGATTTTTCAGAAAATCCCCGCCCCGCGGAAAACAGAGGATCTTCATATCCGGTCCGATACCGTGAAGCGCATCGTATTCCCGGATGCAGCCGGTCAGATAGTCACAGACCGCCGGATCATCATCACAGATTGCAATGGTCATAGCAAACCCTCCCCTCGTTCGATAAATATGAACAAATTGTAACACATTTCGTCACAAAAATACAGCAAAAAATGCATAAACGCATACGTTTTTTGACCAAATGTATGAATTTTTGGACGAAATGCAGGTATTCTTTCGGTAACAGCGATGTTATTATGAATAAAATGAAAACAATGAACGTAATGCAGGAAAGGAGGAGCTTATGGAAAACAAGAAGCTCAATCAGGAGGACAAGAAGGCAGCACAGGAGGTGACAGAAATCAGTCTGGAGGACCTCGAGCAGGTGGCAGGCGGCTACAGCCTGCGTGAGAAAAAGAAGGTTGAGACAACTGCGATCAGTGATGACACGATCAGCAGGATTTAAGTCACAGTAAAATCCGCAAAACGAAATGAGGGATTGTATGAAAAAATGGAAAAGTTATTACCGAAGAGGAATATCGCTGCTCTTAGTGGCGGCGATGCTCGCAACGGGAAATGTTTCGGAGGTCTCGGCCGCGGCAGCATCCTATCAGCAGAAGGCAAAGGCGCAGGAAGCCGGCTTAAGGGAAGCGATCCGGGACGGAAAGCAGATGGTACAGGAATATCCGAACGGACTGTTTAACTTTCTGGGAACCCAGATGGAGGTGAAGGAGAGTGACAAGGCGCTTGAGATTGCCGTGATCCGTCAGGGTGGAACCGAGGGGAGTGCACAGGTAAAGTTTAAAGCGATTGATATCACAAGCTCTTATGGTGAGGACTATAAGATCTATGTGGGAAAGAATCGTTTCCGTGCCATGAAGAAGGGGAAGGATGCATTTCCGCTGATTCAGACGGCAATGGAAAAGAAGGTGGATCTGAGCAAAGACGATACCGCAGAAAGCACCGAGGCGCCGGACGGCAGCAGTGTGGTGGAGGCTGCGGCAGCAGATTATGCCGGCGGTCAGGAGAAGAAGGCTGTTGCAACCGGGAATCCGCTGGATCAGTATCCGGATGTGACGGTGACGCCGTATGCCGCAAAGGCAGATAGCAAACCACAGACAGCGAAAACATCCTTAAAGGCACGCCGCGACGCGCAGACCGGACAGAAATCGGATCGTCCAAACTGGAAGATCGCCGATAACTCCGAGAAGGCAGACGAGGTAAGAGACAATTTTGAAGTCTTTATGGACAATGTTTCCGGAAGTGAGCAGGTGTTAAACTTCAAGGACGGAGAGTATGTCAAATACCTCTATCTGGTGCCGAAGGATGACAAGATTTCCGAGGCAGAGGAGCAGCTTGTCTGTGCACTTCTTCCGGTCGAGGGCAGTGCACCGGTCGGTGAATCCTACAATGCCTATGTCAATATCAAGGATAACGATGGCAGTGAGACGTCTAAGTATACCTTTGCAAAGGATAAGGTGAATGCCTCCGCGGACAAAGCAGTTGTCACGGTCCGCAGAACGGCAGGAATTAATTTCTTTGATTCCGTTTATATCGGAACCGGCGAGGGAAGTGCCAATCAGGGGGCTGACTATAAAGCCGGTCTGAAAAAGGTCGATTTCTATGCCGGTGAGACGGAGAAGAAGGTATCCATTGATGTATTATCAAATGAGTACCGCAAGGCAAGCCGCGACTTTTATGTTCTGTTAAGCCGTGACGGAAGCAGCTATATGAAGGATGCCTGCCAGGTTGTGATCCCGGCAGCCACATCGAAGAAAAAGGCAGCACTGAAAACAGCGACGGCAGCGCAGACCGGTCCGGAGAAGATCAGTCCGAACGGCTGGAAGCCGGCAAATGGTCAGTGGGCTGTTCCGGCGCAGGATATGGACTACAGCGGTGGTAATATCTGGCGTGAGAATAATGAGACACGGTTCCAATACTGGGGCGGTGACCGATGGATCACCACAAAGGACAGTGTGAAGTTGTACGGTGCTTCGGCAGCGGAGTTTGGCTACTACAATTCCGGTAACGGCAGACAGTGGACCACGACCTCCGGCTGGTGGATCTTTAAGAAGACGCATCATCATTCAGAAAAAGAATACGGCGTCAATATGTATTTTGGAAATGATCAGAAGTGGAGCTATAAAGCAGACACAAAATGGGCGGTCTGCAAGAAGTCCTTTGACAACAATAACCAGTGGAAGAACAAGGTGAAGGTTCAGAGCTGGGCAAAGGAAGGCAATCATACCAATGGTTATGTAGGCTGGATGCGTTTATATCTGAAAAAATACACGGCCTCCTGTCAGGCATCCCATGATAAATTTTATACGCAGCAATATCAGGTCGGGTATGACAGAAATGGAAAGGGAGAACTGACCTTAAAAAAGAAAACGGATATTACTCCTACTTTAAAGATCGATTCTGTTTCCTCGAATGTACAGAACAGCAAAAACGGGATCAATCAAACGAGCTATGGCAGCGTTTACCGCTCCGATGTGATCCGTTTTAAGCTCGAGAAATTCAACGAGCAGGTACTGGAGCTGAAGGGAATTGAGGCATCAACAGACAACAGGGAATGGCAGAGAATCACAGACGGAAGCAATTTAAATGTTGTATTAAATGCCGGTTTCTTTAGTAAATTTGACCTTTATAAGGCAGATACGATCTATTTCAGACCGGTATTGTCCCAGAAGACAGCGAAATTAAAGCTGGAGAACGCCAATGTCAACAGAGGAATGCTCAAGGGCTTTGATGCGAAGGGGAAAGAGTTTACGCTCAAGGTGGGTGATACGGTGAAGGGGCTGACCGGCTCCGGAAATGTTGCCGCGTACAACCCGGCGTTCTCTGTTTATACCACAAGAAATGAGAATGACTACAGGTGGGGCAGGAAGTCCTTTGCGGCAGCAGCGGCAGGCACCTGTCTGACGCTTGATAACAGCAATTCGGCGGGAAATGTTGCCAATATCTCGCTGCAGATGCCATACAATATCGTCAAGCTTGACTACAGCGATACGAAGCTGCAGGTGGAGGCGGATCCGAACACGTACCGCAACACCTACACAAATCTGAAATATGTGATCGCCGGAAAGACGTATAACTGTTCAAAGGCTTCTGATGTGGAAGCAATGCAGACGGCGATGGAGAAGCTGTATCAGAGTGGTACGGATGCACAGGTATCCATTTCCTTTGAATATCTTGCTAATCCAAAATACAAAAACGGCAAGGGCGATCAGGCGCAGATGTTCGGCAAACCGGTCAGCGCAAGTCTGTGTGTGTATGATGACAGCGGTGCGTTGGTTACGGGCGCACCATATAAACTGACACCGACGGTTGTAAACGGAAAATACCGTTTCTCCATGAGCGGAACATGGAAGAAGCTTGGCTGGGTGGACGGAACCGGGGCAACCATTACAATCAGCGGAAACCGCAAGGTGAATGGATTAAATCTGACCTCGCAGGAAACAGAGATTGATTTTCTCGGAAACTCCGGCGGCTATGTGTCCGTGTCTGACGACAAGGGCATGATGAAGGACAGCAGTGGAAACACCTTTGGCAATTTAAACACCGGACTGACCTTCAAAAATGCGAATCCATTTACGGATTACACCATGAATGCCATGATTTCTCCGCTGTTTATCGGCAGATGGGGAGATTATTCCGCAGATACCGACAACGATGGAAATCTTTCCGATGAAAATGTGAAAAGTGCGAAGAAACGTCTCGAAGAGCTTGGATTTTCCGGGGATCTTGCGGGAAGCGTCAGCATTTTCTATGGAAATGTATTCAAATACAGTCCGAGCATTTATGCAAACAGCAAGGTTTATTATGATTTTGTGCGACGCGACACATCGACCGGCAATGAAAATACCGTGCTGATGAAGCTGACGCAGAAATCATCCACGGTGCTGGATCCGGATGTTTCGATCGAGAAACCGCTGACTGATGCGACCGTGACCTTTGCCGGTCAGGATGCTGTGACCGGAGACAGCGAAGGCTACTATATCGCAGAAGGCAACTATGAAAAGGGTAAAACCTATATGGCGGACGTCCGCATGGGTGCGATCAGCTTTGTCGGTGCCGTACAGGGAACCGGCTATAAAGAGGAGACGATCGATGTTTCCAAGTATATGTTCCCGACCAATTTCTCAGTGAAAATCGGCGGAACAGACACAGGGATCCGTTCCAACGGAAGCGACAGCATCTTAGATGTTGTCAACGATGACACGACATTTACCTTTGGCTTTAGCTCCAGCGTTGGTGTTAAGGCAAATAAGGCTGTGGTGAAGATTCTTCGCGACGACCGTGAGATTTATTCGAAGACCTTAACGCGTCAATCGGCAGATCAGCCGTTTGAGTTGACCTTAAATACCTTAAAGGCAGGCGTCAAGGGCGGCGATCAGATGACCATTCAGGGAATCTTTACGGATAAGAAGGATGGCAAGGAGATTGACCATGTATATCCTGCAGTGGATGTAGGTATGACCTTCCAGAATAAACTGACGGCGATCGGCATTGCAGCAAGCTTTAAGACACCTTTTACCAAGGTGCTCAAGCTGATCGGAAGTGTCAGCACAAAGTTTGATCTTCCTCTTGATTATGATGTCGAGTCTATGGGCAACAAGACGCATTACAATGATAAGAAAACAAATGCGCAGATCAACACGATCCAGGTTGCCTTTGGTTATAACAGCAAGGTCATGGAGGAGCTTAAGAAACAGCAGTTGGAATATCGTGCGGAGAATAAGGGGGAGGCACTGTCCGGAAGAGACAATATCAAGCAGTATATGGAGGGTCTGATGGGCAGTGATGACAGCGAGGATGATGACGACGGTGACGATGAGAAGGCAACAAGCACACCGGCACCGAAGAAGGATCTGAATGAGAGCAAGAAGGCGGCGGAGAAGGCGCAGGAAAGTGCCGCTCCGGCAAGCAGTACAATGGGAAGCAGTTCCTTCCATTACAATTTCAGCGTTGCGGTGATCCTGACGGTAGAAAGTGGAATTACCGGTCAGGGCAAGCCGGATGGTCAGTATTATTTTAATTCGCTGGCACTGATCGCCGCGGCAGATGCAGATTTCCAGTATACGGTCAGCTACATGACGCCGATCGGAGTGGAGATCCTTGCAGAGCTTGAGGTAGGAGGAAAGGCGGTGGCAGCATTTGCCGCAGAATCCTCAAACGGCAGAATGTACGATGATGTATTCAATGTGACAAAGGCCGGCAACGAGAAGGGTGCATTAAGCCTGAATAAGGATAACTTCTCGCTGTACACCAAATTCATGCTGGCACCGACCATTACCGTGGGCGCGGGTGTTGGTCTTGGCAAGGTGGCAAGTGTTGTCGTATCCGGAACAGCCGATTTTGATTTCGGATTCACTGTACCAATTATGGGACAGAACGAATCCTCCTCCGGATATGGAAATGTTACACTGAGCGCGGCACTGAAGCTGAAAATTTTATTTATCAAAAAGAAATGGACGCTTTACAAGGGTGAGCAGATGAATCTGTTCCAGTATGGTGCAGTCAGCGTGGCAAAGATGTTAAATGACTTCGAGGAGAATTATCTCTATGAAGATATTGACGATGTCTCCAATTCGGAAGAATTTGCGAGAGATTATCTGAATAACCGAAGCAAGTGGCAGCCGGTGAAGCTAAAGAAGCGGTCAGTGGATGCCGGCAAAGAGGTTCTGCTGATGGAGGGAGCTTATCCGGATCAGCAGACAAAGATGTTGGATCTTGGCAATGGCAAGCAGCTCACGGTATTTATCAGCGACAGCGGAGAGCGTGACATGATCAACCGTGCCGAGCTGTTCTACACGATCACGAAAGATGGCGGCACAACATGGTCCAGACCGGTCAGCGTAAGCGATGACGGAACCTGGGATGAGGCACCGGCTCTTTATCGTCTGACAGATGACAAGGTGCTGATCACATGGTCCGATGCCGCAAGGGAATTTACCAATCAGGACGGCACAAAGGATGTTCTGTCGCAGCTTGATATCAGTGGTGTATTGTTTGATGTTAATGATAATACGATGACAGACGAATTTGCGATCACAAAGACAACACAGGATGAAGTGATGGCAGATATGGATCCGATGATCGCCTTTGATGAAGAATCACAGAGGCTGGTTGTTTACTATACGAAGATTGATTACGATGAGCAAAGCTACGAGCATGGCAACAATGGCGATGTGATCGTGGATGAGGATGCCGACAGTGATTCCGAGGTGACAACCTACGGTGATATCATCAATGGCTACAATGCGATCGCATGTCGTATGGCAACATTGAAAAACGGAGCACTGGAATGGGATTCTGCAGATCCGGAGGATCCTGAGTTATATGGTCAGAGACTGTTAGATCTCGGTGTACCGGCAAGGATCGAGGAAACGGAGACTGAGGTACCGGGTGAAACCGTTGAGATCGAGGATGAAAACGGAGAAACGGTTACGCGTACGATCACAGAGACAAAGAAGACCTCAGACGTGATCGTAGATGAGATGATAGATCCGCGTGTCGTAGATTCCGACAGCATTTCCTACAACGGCCTGTCTCTTTATGCGTACACGACCGATGCGGATGCCAATCTGGAGACGAGTGACGATCAGAGACTGTACCTGCAGATATACAACTTCAGGCAGGATGAGTTCCATCATCCGATCCAGATCACGGGCGATTCTGTCGGAGATTCCAGACCGAAGTTTGTGCGCTGCAAGGGCATGACCTATCTGTACTGGCTGCATGACGGAGATATTCAGTATCTGAATGTCAGCGATATTGTATCGTCCTTAAACAGCGACAGCAGTTATCTGAAGGAAACACAGGTCTCCATGCCGGATGGCAGTACAAGACCGATGTATATCATCAACAAATACGAAAATGATCCGGTTGTCACAGCAATCCGTCATCAGCAGGAGGTCAGCGAGGATGGCAGTGTTGCGGAGAACAAGATCAGTGAATACGATGTGCAGGCAAACGACAATAGCATGTATGTGATCTGGAGTGCACTCGGAACGAGCCAGAAGGATGAAGATAAGTCGGGAGCCGAAAATGTTGTGCGCGAGACACAGCTTTACGGAGCATATTGTGAACCGGAGCTGGAATCTGTTTCTACCGCATACACATTTGAGGACGATGATACGAAAACGTACCGGTTTGCGACAGGTAAGGATAAAACAACGTATCCGGTAAGCTTCACGGCATTGAAGGACACAACACTGGAGGACGGTTCGACCCTTTCTGCGGGCGATGTGTTCACGTTCGACTACAAAAAGCAGGAGGATCTGAACGGTCAGACCGGTGTCGTTTCGGCAGGAGATCCGGCAAAGATTAAAACGATCCGTGCCTGTGACGGCTATGGATGGTCAGAACCGGTTCAGCTTACCGATGGACAGGGAGACAACTACGAGGATCTTTCCTTCCGGGTGGATGAGGACGGAAATATTCGCGCCTTCTTTATCAAAGGAAAACAGAAACTCGATGACAACAATGTCTTCGAAATGGATGAAAGCAATATGCAGATGTATGCGCAGACTTTTGTGATCGGAAGTGAATTACAGAATGATGGCATTCAGACGGAGAAGGAGCTTTATGCGCTGGGAGAGGACATTTCCTTCCGGATGAATGTCACCAACGATGGCTTAAAACCGATCGAAAATGCGGAGTATCGGATGTATATCCGGGGGGACAATGAAGTCGTGACCGACGAGGTGGAATGGACGTCTCTTGGAACCGTCACAGAGGATGGCGGAAAGGGAGTGCTTCTCGGAGGAAATACGGTAACACTGCAGTATGATGGTGTCCTGAATATGGGACAGATAGAAGGAACAAAGCTTGTGATCGAGTTGAAGCAGGGGGATGAGATCACTACCGTGGAGAAGGTGCTTCATGAACAGCCGGAGCTGAGTATTTCCGTGGTCAGTGCAGAGCTTGTTGATGCAAAAACAGCATCGGTGAAGCTGCATGTTGTCAATACGGGAAATCAGGATTTTGAAGGAACGGTAAAGGTGAAGGATAAGGAAGAAGTTTTGGCACAGGAAAAGATGGTTAAGGCAGCATATGGAGAGAGCTGCGATCTGACCATGACGGTTGATATCAGCAATTCGAAGTTCGGCGAAGTTACAACCGCAGAGGACGGAAGCAAGTCCGATGCACTGACGCTGACGGCGGAATATGGCGATATCTCACAGCCGTTTAATGTGACAAGAGAAGTGTCCGCATGGGAAGGAAAGGCAGTGGATGCGTTGAGCGGTATCCGGATCGGACAGTGTGAGCTTAGCAATGAAGCAGCTCAGGATCAGGGTATTCCGGATATCATGGATGCGGCACAGACGCTGCAGCCGGTAAAGGATACGCTGAAGGTTTCCGAGGATCAGGTGCTTAAGCTTGAGCCGGTCTTTGACTGGAAGGATGATAGCAGTGAGGCAGCCGAGCTTCAGAAACAGGGGCTTGATCCAAAGTCGATCCTGAATACAAAATGGACTTCTTCGGATGAAAGCGTGGCTTATGTCAATGACAACGGTGTGCTGATCCCGCTCAAGGAGGGCGAGACGGAAATTACCGCAGTCACTTATCCGGGCGGCGAGCTGCAGCAGGCAGATCCATTTGCCGCAAACGGAAATATTGAGGAGGAATACGATGGCAGCTTTGGCTCGTTAAGCCAGACCGACGGAACCGGCTGGTTTAGACAGAACCGGGAAATGTACCGTGTGCCGGAGTCTCTGATCACCAGAAATACGATCAAGGTAACGGTCAAAAAGGCAGAAGTAAAGCCGACGCCGACACCGACCGTGACACCGGTGCCGACAGATACACCGTCAAGTACCGCACCGGCCGGCTCGCAGCCGACCGCAGCACCATCCGGTACGCCATCAGTTTCCGCATCGCCGGAACCGTCAGACGCAGGCGTACAGCCGACCGTGAAAAAGACGACGGCAAAGGTGACGATCAACAAAAAGGGGAATAAGATAACCGTTCAGACGCTGTCAAAGGCGAAGGTCTCTGTGACCGTTTACCGGAACAAAAAGACAGCCGGAAAAGGTAAGAAAAAGGGATTGATTCGGAAGTATCCGGTATATCAGACGAACAAAAAGGGCAAAGTGGTGATCCGCCTGAAGAAAAAGCTGAAAAAGAAACAGGCGGTAAGAGTGACGGTGACGAAGAAGGGATACTCCGGCAAAACCGTTGTTAAAGTCAAAAAATAATGCAGGGGTCAAATGCAGTGATCCATGACATTTGTTAAGGTTAAAAACAAGGAAAGCAGTATACCGATTTCAGGTTTGCTGCCAGGCAGCCCGGTAATTTTATGCCGGGCTGTTTGCTTAGAAAGGCAGGAAAAGAAAATGCTGACAGACATCCGGAGTATACTATGTGACAGAATGGAACCGGAACAAAGCGTCTACCGGGAAATGCCCGGAAAGGTGCTTGATTATCCGATCACGATAGGAAATTTTCTTCAGGAAAAAAACGGAGAGGACAGTGCCGAGCAGTTTGCAGAGCTTCTGGAATACAAAAGCAGGCTGAAGAATGCGCTGGAAAACGATCCGGAATATATACGTATCAACCGTATATCCGAGCAGCTTGGCAGATGGCTTAAGCGAAAGAAAAACGAAGCGGGAGAAGGCTTTACACAGGAAGAAATGGCACTGTTCAAACAGAAACGAAAACGTCTGCAGAAACAAAAAAGGGAAATCCGGCGGGGAAAGGAGGAAGAGCTTTGCGGCATTTACGGCTATGATTACAGAGAGATCCGGACAATGATGTACAAAAATACGGTCTATTTCAGCTGGTTTTATGATCTGCAGAAAATGTTTCCGCAGCTTGCAAAGATAAAGACCGGAGACATCCGGGAGATTCCTCTTTTTGTGTCGCATCTGGAACAGCTTCGAAAGGCATTAGCGCAGAAGGAGCCGATCGGGCTGGTGGGAGGACCGTGCCTGTTTGGTGTGGATGAGGTTTTTCTGGAGATGACGACAGACAATGGGGAGCGGGCGGTTTTTGACTGCAGCTGTGACAGACGCTGCCTTGTCGGAAATGACGAAAAGGAGACGATCGAGGAATTTATTGAAAGGCATCCGGAGAAGATCGAGGCTGTCCGGATCCGTAACTGTAAAAAAGGAGTGACAAGGCAGGAGTATGACAGTATCCGTTATCTGTTCAGTGTGGCAGAGGTGTTTGACGGGAAAATTGTGATTCCGCTTCCGGATCTGTCCTATTTTAAGTACATGGAGGCAATCCTTCAAAATCTGGAGGAAACGCTCCGGGAGAAGGTGATGGAAGAATTTCGCGAAGAATGTTATCGGATCACGGATCATTATCTGGATGTGATCCGTCATGTCGCAGAGAAATATCCGAAGCTTTCCTATCTGGTGGTACATGACAGAGAGGTGGAATTGCGGGAGCTTTTTTATGAAAAAAGAAGACCGTATCTTGAGGGATCAACCTATATGCAGAAGATCACGGGAAGGGATACGCGCAAGGAGGCGGTGGTTGATTATATCACAATGCTCGCACTACCGTATTATCTGTATGGGACACGGTATGTGGTACAGGTGGACAGTGTGGACGAGACGGACTCCGGGCGCAAGTGCAATAAGATTCATGGAGGAGACATGGAACTGATCCAGCTTCTCTATCCGGAATATTTAAGCAGAGACGGCAAAAACACCATATACCGGACAACTGCCGGATATAAGGATTATATCGGACAGCCCGCCGGAGAGCAGGGAGGGATGAAGTGAAACGTCAAAAACGGATCATTGCCGGAATCGTTATTCTGGCAGTAGTGGCAGGAACTGTTATGGTGGCAGGAAAAATACAGCGAAAGCCCCCAAAAGCAAAGTCCACAAAAACGGACACATTAAAAATAGTTATTTTGGACAGCGGTGATTACTATTATTCCGATGAAGGAATTGAAAACGGGATCATGCTTGCGCAGGAGGCTCTGGAAAAGGAAAGCGGAATATCAATCGATCTGGAGCGTGTGGATGACGGAGGCGATTATGTCAATGGAATTTCCATGGCGAAGGCACTGGCGGAGGATGAAAGTGTGGACATGGTCATCAGCTTTCAGAATTTCGAGTCGATCGGTGCGGAGGCCGGATTTTTTGAACAGGTACAAAAGCCGTTTATTATTACAATGGGCTGCTACGATGAGGTGGCAGAACGGGGCTATGAATATCTGATCACGGATTTCTTAAGCGGCAGAACGATCGGCAGCAGTATCGGCGAATTTCTGAAACAGGAAAAACGGGAAAACATCGCACTCTGTCATTCGGATACAACATTTGAAAAGGACGAACTAAAAGGGATACAGTCCGCAATCCGGGACAGTGACAATACGAATATTTATTATACTCAGACCGGTCCGTTTGATGAGGATGGTCTGGCACAGCTGCTGGCGAGATGCGAAAAGCTTTCAATTGATACGGTGGTTGCCAACTTTTATACACAGACCGACAGCGCATGGCTGCTTAGCAGACTGCGAAAGAAAAGACCGGATCTGACCGTGGTTGGAGATTATGCCCTTGACAGCTCTGAAATCCTGAAAAAGTATGGAAAGGATCTGGAGGGGGTCGTGATCGTTCCGGTCTATCCGTATGAAGACAGCGAGGAGATGGAACGGTTTATACGGCATTACGAGGTGGAAAAGCAGGTTCGCTTTTCGACTGCGGCGGTGCAGTATTATGATCTGTTTCAGATGCTTGGAAAGGCGTATGACAGATGCGGCGGAGAAAGTCAGAGCATGATGCGGGAGCTGAAGAAAAAGGAAGGATATGAGGGCGTGGCAGGAAGGATTTATTTCGATGAAAAGGGACGTCTTTCTTCCGAAAACTGTCCGGTGTTTGTGTGCAGAAACAGCAAGTTTGTGCGAATGAAATGAGAGGGATCGAGGGATGAAACAGGGATTATTTCAGGAAAAAGCAATGCAGCAGCTGGCAGCACCCGAACAGCTCGACCAGAGAGTGCGGATCATTCCATCCGGTGCATGGATCTTATTTGCGGCGGTTCTGACAGGAATTGCGGCAGCGGTGATGTGGGCGTTTTTTGGGACAGTGTCCAGCGGGGCAGATTATCACGGTGTTATTTTCGACTACAACGATGTGATCAGTCTGCGGGCGCAGATCGGCGGTGTTCTGGGTGACGTTTTAGTCGAGGAAGGTGATACGGTATCGCGAGGCGATGTGATTGCGGTCATCTATAATGAAGCTGCTTTGCAAAGGATTGAGACCTTGCGGGAACGCCAGAAAAGCTATGCGAAGACTTCGCAAAGATACCGTGATCTGGAGGAGAAGATCCGCGGGCAGCGCGGAGAATACATGCTGCGAAGCACCTCGGACGGCGTTGTGCAGAAGATTCTTTTAAACGGGCAGGCAGTCGATGCCGGAGACGTGGTGGCATCGATCGTTCCGCAGGATGATTACAGCTATCAGGAGGTTTATATCTATGTTCCGAGGGAGCAGATCGGCGCGCTTGCGGTAGGTATGGAGGCGCAGATCACGCCGTCGTATGTGACCAGAGAGGAATATGGCTATGTCGAAGGAATTATTTCGAACATTGATGAAAACATTGTGACGGAAAATCATATTGTGAAGCATATGGGCACATTGGACTATGTGGAGGAAATCCTGCCGTCACAGAATTGTGTGGAGGTAACCATTCAGCTCAGTGTGAAGGAGACGGGAGATGGAGGCTATGTCTGGTCAAATACGAAGGGCGAGGCGCTGAACATGAAATCCGGCGACCGTTGCCGGATCCGGATCATACGGCAGGAATATCATCCGTATGAGCTGATCCTTCAGAAAATATAACAGGGGGAAGCAATGAAAAATGTAAAGAGAGTGCCGGTGGTGCTGCAGATGGAAGCCGTTGAGTGCGGCGCGGCATCGCTGGCAATGATACTGGCGTATTATAAGCGGTTTATTCCCCTGGAGAAAATGAGGATTGACTGCAATGTGACGAGGGATGGAAGCCTGGCAAAATATATTGTCAAGGCTGCCGCAAAGCATGAGCTGGAGGCAAAAGCCTACAAGATGGATCCGGAACAGATCCGGCAAAGGCAGGATTTTCCGATGATCATTCACTGGAACTTCAATCATTTCGTGGTGCTGTGCGGATTTCGGGGGACGGATGCGGTGATCAATGATCCGGCGTCAGGAAGGATACGGGTTCCTGCGGAGGTGTTTGACCGGTCGTTTACCGGAATCGCTCTGTGTTTTAGACCGGGAGAGGCGTTTGAGCGGATCGGCATGCCGGCTCAGACAGGAGGATTTATTAAGAAAATGTGTCGTGGACAGAAGGCGGCATTTGTGTTTGTCATTGTCCTGGGGGCTGTGTACAGTCTTTTGAACGGACTGCCGCCGGTCTTTTATAAAATATTTACGGACCGGATCCTTCTCGGCGGTTCCCCGGAATGGCTGCCGGCACTTTTGCTTGCCATGCTGGTGACAGGTACAGGAATGCTTCTTGCCGGAGGTCTGCAGGTGTTATTTGCCAAACGGCTTCAGGCACAGCTTCGCATCCGGGAAGCGGCAGTGTTTTTTCGGAAGCTGCTCCGGCTTCCGGCGGCATTTTTTGACCAGCGGTTTTGTGGGGATATTGTCTCGAGGCAGCAGGACGGACAGGAGATTATTTCGTTATTTTTTGAACGGATCCTGCCGGCACTTATGGAAGTGATCCTGATGTTCTGTCTGTATGGTCTGATGTTTTCGCTGGATGTCCGGATGAGTCTTGTGGCAGCCGCGGCGGGGATCTTACAGCTTCTGGCGGCTCTTTTGCGGGCACGCTACTATGGCAATCTTGGGCGCAATTTAAGCCGGGACAGTGGAAAACTGTCGGGGGTGAAGCTTTCTGGAATTTCCATGATCGAGACGATCAAGGCGAGTGGTGCCGAGCAGGGGCTTTTAGAGCGGATCCTCGGCTATCAGACCAGATACGACAATGTCAGGCTGGAGCTGGAGAAAAGCAGGATCCGTCTTGGAATCCTTCCGGGACTGATGGCTGGACTTAGTAACGGTATCATACTGATCCTTGGAATTTATGCGGTATTTGAGGGACAGCAGACGATCGGAACGCTGGCGGCGTTTCAGGCATTTCTGCAGCTTTGCTTCTCGCCGATGACATCGTTTGCACAGGGGCTTCAGGCGGCACAGGAGATGAAGGGAAATGTTGAGCGGGTACAGGATGTGCTGGAGTATGAGGACGATCCTTTATCGGGCGGTGCTGCTTTGCCGGAAACGGAGAATGCCGGGCGACTGACCGGCAGGCTTTGTGTGCGGGATATTTCGTTTGGCTATAGCCCGGTGACGGAACCTTTGATCCGGAGCTTCTCCATGGAGGCAGAGCCCGGAAAGGTGATCGCACTGGCAGGAGGCAGCGGAAGTGGCAAATCGACTGTCGCAAAGCTGTTATGCGGGCTTTATCCCTGTGCGTCCGGGGCGGTGTTATATGATGATGTCCGGCTGGAGGAGCTGGACATACAGCTTCTTCGCAGGTCGGTTGCCGTTGTGGATCAGCAGATCGCCCTTTTCGGGGGAACGGTTCGGGACAATATCACGATGTGGGATGATTCGATCCGGCAGGAAAAGGTGATTCAGGCATGTAAGGATGCATGCATTCATCAGGACATTATGGCGAGAAAACATGGCTATCAGCATGTGATCCGCGAGGGAGGTTCAGATTTTTCAGGCGGGCAGAGACAGCGGATGGAAATTGCGCGGGCGCTGGTAAAGGATCCTTCCGTGTTGATCATGGATGAGGCAACCTCTGCATTGGATGTGATGACTGAACAGAAGGTGATGGATGCAGTAAGACGGCGCGGGATGACCTGTGTTGTGATCGCGCATCGTCTGTCCACGATCCGGGATGCCGATGAGATCATTATGCTGGAGTGCGGTGTGATAAAGGAGCGTGGAACCCACGAAGAACTGATGGCGGCAGACGGTGCATATGCGGCATTGCTTCGAGCGGATGAAGAGGGGGCTTCACCGATAAAGCAGGAATCCGCTGAGCAGGCTGATGTGCAAAAAGGAGAATGAAATTGGAGCAGAGAGAAAGAAAAAGAGAACAAAACGAGATTGCCAGGATTCTGAATTATTACCGGATCTCTATGCCGGAGGGGATCGATCTGCTGGCAGCGGACTGGCATGAAAGCATCCTGCGGCAGTCCGGACTGATCCCGCGGAAAATCACGCTGGAGGGGGCATGGTGGAAGGAAGCATTTCTCCCAATGGAGCTTTACGGCGAGGATGACCGGATCTATGCGGCGGTTCCGGTCGGAAACCACTACCATGTCTGGATCGAAGAACAGGAAAAGGTGGTAGATATGCAGCTTGCAAAGCAGTTTCAGAGGACGGCGAGATGCTTTTATAAGCCATTTTCCTGTGAACACAAAGGGACGGGGATGCTGTGGCGTTTCCTGTGGGAGAGCATTCCGCATACCGATTTGATCGTAATCCTTGTGATCAGTCTGTTTGTGGAGCTGTGCGGGCTGCTGATGCCGTATATCAACAGCGTTGTTTATAATCGTGTCATTCCTTCCGGGACGGCAAGGGAAATACCGGGCATCGTGGTTCTGGTGATCAGCACCGTTATCTTTTCAACCCTGCTTTCCTTATATAAAGAAATCTGCAGAGTCCGTCTGGGCGAGAAAATGAAGGTGGCAGGACAGAGTGCCGTGTGGCGGCGTCTTTTACAGCTTCCGGCAGCCTTTTTCAAACAATATGATTCCGGAGAGCTGTATCAGCGTACGGACGCCATTGAGGAGATCTGTAACATCATTGGCGGCAGAATGCTTCCGGCGGCATTGACAGCGGTGCTGTCTGTTATCTATCTGTTTCAGATCTCATGGTTTGCCGGTGAACTTATGATTCCGTCGGTTGTGATCCTTTTCATTCAGCTTTGTAATATTGCAGTGGCAGGTATATTGCAGATCCGTCTGCGTGACCGTGAGAACGAGGCGCAGACAAAGGTGACAGGCATTTCCTATCAGTTGATCCGCGGAATCTGCAAGATCAAAATTGCCGGTGCACAGGAGCCGGCATTTCAGGTCTGGGCGTCTGTCTGGAAGCATATGCCGGTCATGGGAAATGCATGGATCCTTTTGTCGCCGGTGATCGCAAAGGTGACGGCACTTGGCGGAAGCATGGCTCTGTACTGGTGTGCCTGGAAGAGTGGACTTTCGACCTCGGATTATATTGCCTTTCAGACCGCATTTTCTTCCTTTTTCGTGTCTGTTTTAATGCTTGCGGACTTTGGCCTGCAGCTTGGCTGTCTCGGTCCGGCGGTCAAAATGCTTCGCCCGGTGCTTTTGGCAGAGCCGGAGCTTTATGAGGACAGGGAAGCGGTGGAACGGCTTGAGGGAAGGCTGGAACTAAACAACATCTGTTTCCGGTATACGCCGGATATGCCGTATGTGTTAGACGGACTTGATCTGCGGATCGAGCCGGGAGAATATATCGGGATCGTCGGCAGCTCGGGCTGCGGAAAATCAACACTGATGCGTATCCTTCTGGGCTTTGAGGTGCCGGAAAGGGGATCGGTATATTATGACGAACGCGAGCTTGGACAGCTTGATCTTCCCTCACTGCGCCGCAGGATCGGCGTTGTTTTACAGGATGGAAAGCTGTTTGCAGGGGATATTTTCTCGAATATCACGATCTGTGCACCATGGCTGACGATGGAGGGTGCATGGGAGGCGGCAGAACGGGCGGGACTGGCGGAGGATATCCGGCAGATGCCGATGGGAATGTTTACGATGATCTCCGAGGATGGCGGTGGCATTTCCGGCGGTCAGAGACAGCGGCTTCTGATCGCGCGTGCACTGGCAAGTGATCCGGGAGTCCTGCTTTTTGACGAGGCGACCTCAGCGTTAGACAACGAGACGCAGGGGCGTGTGGTGGATACGTTGAAGCAGATGAAATGCACGCGTCTCGTTATTGCACATCGTCTGTCCACGATCCGGGACTGTGACAGGATCCTTTATCTGGAGCAGGGAAGGATTGCGGAACAGGGAACGTATGAGAAACTGCTGCATTGCAATGGCAGATTTGCACAGATGGCGAAGCGCCAGCTGTTATAAGAAAGAGGTGATAGTATGTTTACGGCATTTCGCAGACTGGAATGTAAGAAGACAGATATAATATGGATGATACTTGCAGCGGCTCTTTTGGCAGCAGGCATGCTGGTGTGGTGGTATCTGCCTGTGACTCTGTCCGTAAAACGGGACATATCAAACCCGTATTTTGCGACAATGGATCAAAAGGGCAACCGCTATATTATCAATGAGGGGAAAAGCGAGGTTCTCAAAATATCAGGGAAAGGACGCATCACGGCACGGATCGCGTGGGGAGATCACCAGAAGGACTGCTTTGGAGAGGCGGACGAGGTGGCGGTAGGCAGTGATGGCAGCATTTATATTCTCGATATACTCTGGAATGATACAGGGCTTGGTCTTTCCGGCGAGAGGGTGCTCAAGTATACCTCCGACGGGAAATTTGCCGGTGTTGTTTTTGAAAATGATTATACGGATATGATGATCATGAAACGCCATTTGTTTTCACTTGTTGCCCTGAAGAATGAGATTCGTTTTGCGGCGGTGGATCCGGATGGAAAGGGCTTTAGTACATATGTCCTGAAAAACGGACAGACAAATGCGAAAAGAGACCGGTATATTTCCTGGGATCTTGCGGATGAGATTCAGGATTTTGCCGTCAATGAGAATGGCGGATATTTTGTGATCAAAAACGGAACGATCTATTCCTTTGAAAAGGATCCGCTTAAGGTGGTGTACCGGGCGGAAGACCGGACCTGGCTTTTGCCGTATAATCTTTCCTTTCGGGGAGGATATCTGTATTTCACGGATATCTGTGGAAATGGGATATACCGGCTGCAGGAAGGAAAGGAGCAGGCAGAGTGCTTCTGTCCGATGGAAAAGCTGCAGAAGATTACCGGGCTTGATCTGAAGCATTCGGTTCTGGAGACGATCCAGGTGACGGAAAGTGCAGGAAAAGAAATGATCTCCGTTACCTGGGATAATGCTTCGGCTGTGCTGGCAGTGGATCAGGGTGTGTCCGTAAAAATGGACACCAGACAAAGCTTCTATTATGCAGATTCTTTTCTGGCAAAGCTGTTGTTTTGTTTTGTGGTGTGGACATTTTCCGGTGTAACGGCAATTTATTATTCGATGGTGCTGCTTCGTTATCTGATCCATTCGGGAATCTTTCAAAAGAAACGCTTCAGTATCTTTATGATCCTTGGTGTCAGTATTTCGGCACTTGTGGTTATGGTGAGCATGCTCGAACGTTTTAAGGACAGCTACACACAGGAGCAGATCGGCAGCATGTGCACGGTGACGCAGATCGCATCGGATATTATGGATACGGATGCACTAAAGCATGTGAATTATCCGACGGATTATGGCTCTGAGGATTACCGGAAGCTGCAGGAATGCATGAATGATCTGATTGATGTGACGAGCCGGTACAGTGAAAATCTCTATTGTAATATTGTTAAAGTGAATGGAGAAAGGGCGTATGCACTGGCATATCTGGATCATTCGATCGGCGCGTATTATCCGCTGGACGAGGGAGAAGCCAAGGAAGCGAAGAGGGTTTACCGGACTGGCGAGCAGTATATCAATGACGGAAAGCAGGATGCGACCGGCTCCTATGTTTACGTTAAGGCACCGGTCAAGGACCGCGCGGGAAGAGTGATCGGAATTATTGAGATCGGCATGGTGTCCGATACGCTGTCCGGAATGATCGATTCGATGCGTACAAGGATCATGGTTGAGATCATCCTGATGGTGATCATCGCTGTTTTCTTATTAAATGAAGGTCTTGCATTTATGGAGGATCGCAGGGATTGGAAACGTTTAAGTCATAAGGAAAGAACACATACCTTTCCAATCCCTTATCTGCGGGTTGTGACGTTTTTCGTTTTTGCGGCGTACAACATGCCGACAAGCTTCCTGCCTGTATATGTGGAACGTTTTTACCGGGAGGATTTTCCGATCACCAGAGAGCTTGCGGGTTCCCTGCCGCTGACGGTCAATTTTGCGATGATCGGTGTCATGTCCCTGTTTGTATCCGGGCTGCTGCGGCGGTTTGGCTTCCGTCTTGTCATGGGTGCCGGGGCTTTATGCTGTGCGGTGGGAGATCTTATGATGGCATACTCCGGGAGCTATGGCATGATCTTAGCAGGACTGATCTTAGGCGGAATGGGATGCGGTCTGTTGATGAACGGACTGTCGATCATCGTGGCAGACCAGTCCGATCAGGTGCAGTCCAAGGGATTTTCGGTCATTAACGGTGCGATCCTGTCGGGAATGATCTCCGGCACGGTGATCGGTGCTGCGATTGCCGAGAAGCTGGGCGAATCCAAAATGTTCTTCTGCTCTGCGGTGATCTGGGGAAGTATGCTTTTCCTGCTGCTTGCCGTGGGTGGTCTGTTTCATATGTCCGGCAAAGAGAGGGTGCGCCATACCGGCAGACTGTCATTTGTGTTTTCCGGACAGGTGCTTGGGTACCTTCTGTTGATCGTCGTGCCGTATGTGATCATCAACGGCTTTACCAGCTACTTTCTGCCGATCTTTGCGGATGGCCAGGGACTCGGCGAGTCACAGACGAGTCTGCTTCTTGTCATGAACTGTCTTGTGGGAATCTTCTTAAGTGAAGCACTGACCGGTCTTACCATGAAGCATCTCGGGAGAGGAACGCTTTATCTTTCGAGTGCGGTTTCTTTGGGAGCTGTTCTGCTGTTTGGGTATTTTCAGACGCTTCCGATGCTTGCCCTTACGTTGTTCCTTCTTGGCGCGGCGAAAAGCTTTGGTGCAGCGGGACGGGAGATTTTGTTCTGCAGGCAGCCGAAGGTGGCGGCGTATGGTGAGGATGAGGCGATGGGATATTACAATCTTGCCGATAATCTGGGTGAATCCATTGGAACCATGGTGTTTGGTGGCATGCTCAGCGTGGGACTGGTCACCGGCATGTGGATCTTTGCCGGAATTTCTGCGGCGGCGATGGGGATTTACGGCTGGCTGCAGCGGGGAAATACCGTGTGATTTTCGCAAAAAATCGAATTTAAAAGGGATTTAAAGGGATTTAAAGAAAAAAACGCTTGCATTTTATTGACAAATGATATAAAATGTTGGATTGTGATACGTTTATTTTATCCTTGTTCTTTCCTGACAGGGCAAAGCATGCAGGGACATGCCGCAGCCGCTTATCACACGGAGGCGAGCCATGGAGAGAGCCAGAGACCAAAAGGAGGTACAGACAACTATGAACAAGTATGAATTAGCGTTAGTTGTCGATGCTAAGATCGAAGAGGATGTAAGAGTAGCAACTGTCGAGAAGGCAAAGGACTATGTGACCAAATTCGGCGGTAACATCACAAATGTGGATGAGTGGGGCAAGAAGAAGCTTGCTTACGAGATCCAGCACATGAAGGAAGGCTACTACTACTTTATTCAGTTCGATGCTGAGGCAGATGTTCCGGGACAGCTTGAGCAGGCAGTCCGCATCATGGATCATGTTCTCAGATTCTTATGCATCAGACAGGAAGCATAGGAGAAAGGAAGGTGTTTCCTAAGTGAATAAGGTTATTTTGATGGGTCGTCTGACCCGTGATCCGGAGATTCGTTATTCTTCCGGAGAGAATCAGACAGCAATTGCAAGATATACGCTTGCAGTCGATCGTAGATTTAAACGTCAGGGAGATGATCAGTCAGCAGACTTTATCAACTGTGTCGTATTCGGCAGAGGTGCAGAGTTCGCTGAGAATTATCTTCATCAGGGTACCAAGATTGCGGTAACCGGACGTATTCAGACCGGAAGCTATACCAACAAGGAAGGCAACCGTGTTTATACGACCGATGTAGTTGTAGAGGAGCAGGAGTTTGCCGAGAGCAAAGCGGCTGCAGCGAACTACAACGGAAACAGGGATGGCTACCAGCAGGCTCCATCAAGACCTGAGCCGACACAGGCAGCAGGGGATGGATTCATGAATATTCCGGATGCCATCGAAGAGGAATTGCCATTTAACTAGACAGTGGCGTAATAATGATTAGGAGGTTTTGTCATGGCTTATAATAAAGGCGATAGAGACGGTGCTCCAGCAAAGAGAAGACCGATTCGCAGAAGAAAAAAAGTTTGTGCTTTCTGTGCAGACAAAGAGCATGATTTCATTGATTACAAGGATACCAATAAGTTAAAGAGATATGTCTCTGAGAGAGGTAAGATTCTTCCTAGAAGAATTACCGGTAACTGTGCAAAGCATCAGAGAGCTCTGACAGTCGCTGTAAAGCGCGCTCGTCACGTAGCACTTATGCCATATACCACAGACTAATTGAAATCAGACTGATTCATAGCAGCTCTATTGAGTGATCAATAGGGCTGTTTTTTTGTGCAATTTTTTAATCTCCCAAGCTTCCCATATTAATCAAGTGTATCCGCCCATATGATTTCTTATGTCCAATATGAAAAATAATTATTTTGCCTACAAAACAAAGTAATCCGAGAACTGTGCCTGAAAAATTGACGCAGATCAGTAGGATTTCTGAAAAGACTTTGCTTTGCAATGCTTT
>OGYJ01000856.1_pt1 | contig 27510 bp, 18 predicted proteins | sample 1576531 | NCBI WGS metagenome assembly OGYJ01 (sample SAMEA3541574, study PRJEB24748) | human gut metagenome | biome: human gut; feature: human-associated habitat; material: faeces | place: China | collected 2012 | reverse complement strand
GGGAGTTGTATTACGTCGTTCACGGGTACGGTAACCGAATGGCAGGCGATACGTTGCAGCCCTTTGCAGCAGGCGACGTAGCTTTGATTCCTCCGTCCATGCTTCATCGTTGGGAGTATGCGCCCGATTCAGCAGATACGGATGGTTGCGTCCGTTATTTGATGGTGGCTTTCAGCCATTCGTTGGTGGAGCGGTGCATGGAGGTGTTTCCCGAATTGAGGAATAGATTGGCGGGATTAATATTTCCGACCGATGCGTTGAAGTTCGGAACGGAAAGTTCACGAGCTATTCGTAAGATATTGACCGAAATGAACGGTATGGACGAGTTAGGACGCTTGAGTGCGATGTTCCGCCTGCTGCCTGTCATCTTTACTTCGTCAGATCATACGTTTGCCGGAAAGCCGATGCGTATCGAACGGGACGTGCGGCGGATGCAGCAAATTTGCGTCTATGTCATGACACATTACGTCCATTCTATTGCTTTGGATGATATTGCAGCAGAAGTGGGAATGAACCGTTCGGCATTCTGTTCTTACTTCAAACGATGCAAAGGGATGACCTTCTCGCAGTTCGTCACCCGGTATCGTCTGAATACCGCTTGTGAACTACTGAAACATTCGCAAAAAGGGGTATCCGAGATTTGCTATACGGTTGGTTTTAACGACCTGCCTCATTTCGTGCGGGTGTTCACGAATGCAATGGGGATGTCGCCGTCCAAGTATAGGAAGCACCTACGCTAAACGTAGGCGTCAGCCATCTTATTCTTAACCATCACGCGATTTGAAAATTCCTAAGTTTCAACCACGATTAAAGAATAATAGCAAACACTAATATTTTTCCACAAAGCAGCTACTGCTTCCTCAAAAAACAAAGTTATAGCATTATCATTTCTTTGAAAAGTCCCCAATACGCTTTTATAATTATAATCATTTTTCATCAACAACATCTTCCTCTTGCAAAAGCAATAAAACATTCAACTCATCCCTCTTCAAAACACTTTCTGAAGTGGGGGTATCTCAGTATACGACTAAGGTACCCAAAGTATACGACTGAGACTACCTAAGTATACGACAGAGATACCCTCGGCATAAAACCCAGATTATATTAGTAGTAAAACAGATTTGGAAACAGAGAGGAATCACCTGCTTTTTGTCCTAATAAATCAACTTCAAGAATCTTTGGCTATATTTCTAATAAATGAAATGTAAGAAACAAAGACGTTCTATCCGCACACCACCGCATCCACCGTCTCCCCGTTTTTGAACAAAGATTCATCCGCCTGTATCAGCCGCTTTTTCAAGCGGAACTTCTGCTGAGAGACAGAAGCGGGAGAGACAGCCGTAAGCGTTGCTATCTGTGTGTTCGTAAAGCGCAGGCGCATCAGCAGGCAAAGCTGAAGGTCGGCAGGCGTGAGCTGGGGAAAGCGGGAAGTGAGGCGTTCGGAAATACCTGTATACGCTTTGTCTGTCAGTTGCCGCAGATGTTCCCAGTGGGCTTCCGTCAGAAACTTGGGATGAGCGCGCAACCGCTCCACCACCTCGTCACGGTCTATCAATGCGGCGGTGAGCGCTTGTACCTGTCCGTCCAGTTTACGGGCACGTTCACCCTCTTTTTGCAGCAGTTCCAGCTCATAAGGGACAGGATGGTCTTCGTACTCTCTGAGACGTCCGCGAAGCACTCCGTTCTCCTCGTGCAACCGGCCGCCCCGGGTCATAAGATTCACCAACGAGCGTTGTACTTCTTCGCGTTCGTCATCTTCCAGTGACATCTCTTTGAGGCATTCTTCCAGTTCGGCACGCTCACATTCGTTGTTATGCAGGTGGCGTTCGTTCTCGCTCAAGTTGATGAGGTAACGGCGGTGCTTGCGCTCGTTCGTGAATTTTATGTCCCGTATGGAAAGCCAGACATTCAAGCCCAGCATCAATGCGCCGAACACTCCCCAAAGGGTATGCTTCCACCCCGTGACCGGCATCAGACGAAGAGGTTTCCCTGCGGACTGTTCTTTTACACGGGCGTATTCGCGATGCAGGCCGAAAAGCAGACGAGCGGTACGGGCACTGTCGGCAACACCGGACTGTACCAACGAATCGGCATGGGCAAGGGAGTGTTCATACTCCAACATATCCTTATCGGCGGGAGCGGAACAGGCCGTTATCCCCCAAAGGAGAAATAACGGCAGAATAAAATCGAGGCAGGACTTCATGCGCATATAATAGTAATGGGTAAATGAGTAAAGTATAAGACAAAAAACACGGATTACACGAATCCGGCGGTTCAAGTCAATCAAGAGCCGCGTAAATTCGTATAATCCGTGCCTCAAAATAAGTTTCGGTTCCCTGTTATCAGAACTCGCTCGTAAAGTGGAACTTTATGTTTTTGAAGTCCATTTGCGCCATTTGCAATACATAGCCGCTGTCTGCCAGAAACACGTCCCTGCCCTCGCGGTCTTTCGCCATATACTGGTACTTGCGTTTCTTGAAGGATTCCAGTTCGGCGGGGTCGTCGCTTTCAATCCAGCAAGCCTTGTAGAGGCTCAACGGCTCCCAACGGCACTTGGCGCTGTACTCATTTTCCAGACGGTATTGGATAACCTCGAACTGCAACTGTCCTACCGTACCGATAATCTTGCGTCCGTTGAACTGGTTGACAAACAACTGCGCCACACCTTCGTCCATCAACTGGTCGATACCTTTGGCAAGCTGTTTCTGCTTCATCGGGTCGGCATTCTCAATGTACTTGAACATTTCCGGCGAGAAGCTCGGCAAACCGCGGAAATGAAGCATCTCGCCCTCGGTCAGCGTATCGCCTATCTTGAACGTGCCGTTATCCGGCAGGCCGATAATATCTCCCGCCCATGCCTCGTCGATGGTAGTCTTGCGCTGCGCCATAAACTGCGTGGGCGACGAGAAACGCATGGTCTTGCCATGACGCACATGCAGGTAGGGCGTATTACGGGTAAACTTACCGGAACATATCTTGCAGAATGCGATACACGAACGGTGATTCGGGTCGATATTGGCGGTAATCTTGAAGATAAAGCCTGTGAATTTCGGCTCGTCCGGCTCCACTTCACGCTCTTCCGCCTTTACAGGACGGGGACTGGGAGCAATCTCCACAAAACAGTCCAGCAACTCCTGCACACCGAAGTTATTCAAGGCGGAACCGAAGAATACGGGAGCCAGTTCACCTTTCAGATATTCCTCTACCTGAAATTCGGGATATACCCCGTCTATCAGCTCCAGCTCGCCGCGCAGCTTGTCCGCCAGCGAAGAGCCTATCTGATTATCCAGTTCTTCCGTATTTATATCCACTTCCACTTTCTCCGTCACCACCTGTTTGGAAGGCTGGTACAGGTTCAGATTATGTTCGTAGATGTTATAAACTCCCTTAAAGCGGGCGCCGCTCTCGATAGGCCATGTCAGAGGGCGGACATGGATGGAAAGCTCCTCTTCCAGCTCATCCAGCAGGTCGAACGGGTCTTTCGCCTCACGGTCCATTTTATTGATGAAGATAATCACCGGAGTGTTGCGCATACGGCAGACCTCCATCAGCTTGCGCGTCTGGGTTTCCACACCTTTCGCGCCGTCCACCACAATGATAACGCTGTCCACCGCCGTCAGGGTACGGTAAGTATCTTCGGCAAAGTCCTGGTGACCCGGAGTATCGAGAATATTGATTTTGTAATCGTGATAATCAAACTCCATTACAGAAGTGGTTACAGAGATACCACGCTGTTTTTCAATATCCATCCAGTCCGACGTCGCCGTCTTCTTTATCTTATTGCTTTTCACCGCGCCCGCCACCTGAATCTGACCGCCAAACAGCAGCAGCTTTTCAGTCAACGATGTCTTACCGGCATCCGGATGCGCGATAATCGCAAAGGTTCGTCTTCTTTCTATCTCGTTGTTACTTGCCATATATAAATAGGTATAATATTCAAATAAATATCGTTATGCTTGCTGCGCCAGTCGCTCGATGCAGACCTGTAAGCTCTCTTCCCAGTGGGGAATCCCGATGCCGAAAGTCTTTTTAATCTTCGTCTTGTCCAATACGGAATATTGCGGACGCGGAGCCTTGGCCGGATACTCGTCCGTATGCAACGGACTGACTTTGCATGAGGTAATGCCCGCTATGCGATGAATGGCTACCGTAAAATCATACCAGGAACAAACACCTTCGTCGCTGAAATGGTAAATACCGGGAACAATGCCTCGATTGATAGCCGCAAAGATGGCACGCGCCAAATCGTTGGCATAAGTCGGCGTACCGATTTGGTCGAAAACGACTCCCAGCTTCTCACGCTCATTGCCCAAGCGAATCATGGTCTTTACAAAATTATTGCCGTAAACGGAGTACAGCCATGCCGTACGGATAACCATTGCGCGACTGCACTTCTCCATAACAGCCTGTTCGCCCGCCAGTTTCGTGGAGCCGTAAACGGAGTTGGGACAAGGAGTGACTTCTTCCGTATAAGGAATATGGCCGGTGCCGTCGAACACGTAGTCCGTAGACACCTGTATCATGGCGGCGCCGCAAGCCTCAGCGGCAGCAGCCAGATAGCCGGGAGCCACATGGTTCAGTTTATCGCAAAACTCCGGATTGTCTTCCGCCTTGTCTACCGCCGTATAAGCGGCACAGTTTACGATAACATCCACCCGGTTGCCGGCCACGAATGTACGTATGGCCTGTTCATCACATATATCCAGTTCCTGCACATCTGTAAAGAAGTAAGTGTGTTGCTGATTTTCAGCGGAGAGCGCCCGCATCTCGTTGCCAAGCTGACCGTTGGCGCCGGTTACCAATATATTCATCTTAACAGTTACTATTTATTCCCTACGGTCATGATATTTCTTTTATCTCCGACACGTAGGTATGTTGACAATTTACTATTCTATTATTTACTATTTATCACTCAACTTATTATCCAAGTCCATACAAACATCCTGTCAGTCATTATCCAGCTTCAACACGCCTTTCTTGTCCTTGTCGTAATAGTTGGCGAGCAAGGAAAGAAAACTGCTGATAGCCTCTACCGCCTTAGCAGTGCCCTGACTGATTTCTTTTTTCTGCAAACGCAGCAGCAATATACCGTAAAGCGCCTCAAAGCAGGTTTCCAATTCGGGTTCTTCCTCCTGTCCGCCCTTTTGCCGCAATTCTACAATAAAAGGCAAAGCCTTGAAGTATGCCGCATTATAAAAAGGATACTTCGTGGAAGCCAGCAAATCGGCATGCAGGTCCGTAAGGTTACGGATGACGTTGCGGTTAATCTGCAAATGCCCTTTCTCCGTCACGCCCTCGGCACGCATCATATCGGCAAGATTGCCGTACCATTCTTCCAAAGCCGCATGCTCTTCCGCAGGGTAGCGGGAAATAATGTTACTGCGAAGCAGGTCTATATCGCACTTATTAGCGCGAAGCAGGTCTTCCACTTGCCACATATATATAAGGTATTCGGCAATATTCTTCTCTTTCAGTTGCTGTGAAATCTTCACGTTGAGATTGATGATTTATTATTTATGATTGATTCAAACGTCACATTCCCTATCTGCCGGCCGTCAACTAATACAACGATTCGCCCATCAGCGTAAATACCAGCCCGAGTGCAGACACCACCATGACAATGCCGCCGATGATACGGTTCAATATCCAAATGCCGCGTAAGTTGAATTGCGTACGGACCTTGTTGACGAAAAAGGTAATTCCAAACCACCACGCCAACGCTCCCAAAGCAATGGCAAGATACCCCGTAACGGCCTCGAAGACCAACACGCCTTCGCTTACGAAAGCAAAACGCGCAAACAGACCTACGAAAAGAAAGATGATAAGCGGATTGGAAAGAGTGACAGCGAACGCCGTGATAAAGTTATGAAAATAAGACCCCTTGCTGGTGGATACCGGACGAATGGATTGTACCGGATTACTGCGGAACGTGTAAATACCGAATATCAGCAGCAGGATACTTCCGAACAGTTGCAGATAGAAAATATTCTTGTTGACATAATCGAAGACGAAACTCATTCCGTAACCTGTCAGCAAAGCGTAGGCTATATCGCTCAACGAGGCTCCTATACCGGTTACAAAACCATACCAGCGCCCTTTATTCAAAGTACGCTGAATGCACAATACTCCTACAGGACCCAAAGGTGCGGACACTATAACACCGATTATGAACCCCTTCCACAATATGTCAAATATGGTTTCTATCTGAATCATGCCTGCAAATATCGGACTTTTTTATGAGACGACCGAATAGAGTTAACGTTTTTTCGTCAGAAAAGGATTTTAAAAAGCTATATTATCCCTATGAAACGTGAAACATGTTCTCTCGCATCCGACTGAAGTTTTTTATTTCCATTTCTTTCTCCCGCCCGACGATTTTGTATATCTTTGCACCCAAGAAGAAAAGAGAAGAGGCTAACTGACAGACAGCAGCTTCAATCAAAAGTAGCAAATCGTAAACTCTTAAATAAAAGTATGATTCTTTTTTTCAGAACACCATCCAAGAGCGTGATTGCCGTAGAATGTGACCACGAACTTACTCAGGCAGACAGCGACAAACTCTGCTGGCTTTTTGGAGAAGCCGCCCCCGAAAGTGAAGACAACCTGAAAGGACATTTCATCGGCCCGCGCCGTGAAATGATTACTCCTTGGAGTACCAATGCTGTGGAAATCACCCAGAACATGGGTTTGAACGGTATCGCCCGTATCGAAGAATATTTCCCCGTAAAAGACGAAAACGCAGAGCGTGACCCGATGCTGCAACGTATGTATAAAGGTCTGGACCAAAACGTATTTACCACCAACCGCCAGCCGGAGCCGATAATCCATATCGATGACCTGGAAGCATACAACGAAAAAGAAGGTCTGGCGCTCTCCAAAGAGGAGATGGACTACCTTAAGAAAGTAGAGAAAGACCTGGGACGTCCGTTGACCGACTCCGAGGTGTTCGGTTTCGCGCAAATCAATTCCGAGCACTGCCGTCACAAAATCTTCGGCGGTACCTTCATCATCGACGGAGTGGAACAGGAATCTTCCCTCTTCCAGATGATTAAGAAAACCACTCAGGAAAACCCGAACAAGATAATATCAGCCTATAAAGATAATGTAGCCTTTGCCGAAGGTCCGGTTATCGAGCAGTTTGCCCCGGCAGACCACTCCAAGCCCGACTTCTTCCGGATAAAGGACATCAAGAGCGTTATCTCCCTGAAGGCCGAGACCCATAATTTCCCTACTACCGTAGAACCTTTCAACGGCGCTTCTACCGGTACGGGCGGTGAAATCCGTGACCGTATGGGCGGCGGTAAAGGCTCATGGCCTATTGCCGGAACAGCCGTATACATGACTTCCTATCCCCGTACAGACGAGGAACGTTCCTGGGAAGACATACTTCCGGTACGCGAATGGCTGTATCAGACTCCCGAACAAATCCTGATTAAAGCGTCCAACGGCGCCAGCGATTTCGGAAACAAGTTCGGCCAACCGCTGATTTGCGGCTCCGTACTCACCTTTGAGCACAAAGAGAAAGATGAAGTTTACGGTTACGACAAAGTTATCATGCTTGCCGGCGGTGTAGGATACGGTACGCAACGCGACTGTCTGAAAGGCGCTCCCGAAGCAGGCAACAAGGTTGTCGTTATCGGTGGCGACAACTACCGTATCGGTTTGGGCGGCGGTTCCGTCTCATCCGTAGATACGGGACGTTACAGCAGCGGCATCGAACTGAACGCCGTACAGCGTGCCAATGCGGAGATGCAGAAACGCGCCTACAACGTAGTGCGCGCACTTTGTGAAGAAGACGCCAATCCGGTGGTTTCCATCCACGACCACGGTTCCGCCGGACACGTAAACTGTCTGTCCGAGCTGGTGGAAGAGTGCGGCGGTCTTATCGACATGAGCAAGCTGCCTATCGGCGACAAGACCTTATCCGCCAAAGAAATCATCGCCAATGAAAGTCAGGAGCGTATGGGCTTGCTGATTCGGGAAGAAGCTATCGAGCATGTACGCAAGGTGGCCGAACGCGAGCGCGCCCCGATGTACGTAGTCGGCGAAACGACCGGCGACCATCGCTTCGCTTTCCAGCAGGCCGACGGCGTACGTCCGTTCGACCTTGCCGTAGAGCAGATGTTCGGCTCCTCACCCAAGACTTATATGGTGGACAAAACCGTAGAGCGTCATTATGAAATGCCGGAATACGAGTTGTCACAACTGCATGAATACCTCACCAACGTACTCCAGCTGGAAGCCGTTGCCTGCAAAGACTGGTTGACAAACAAGGTAGACCGTTCCGTAACAGGCAAGATTGCCCACCAACAGTGCCAGGGCGAACTTCAGTTGCCGTTGAGCGACTGCGGTGTCGTAGCTTTGGATTATCGCGGCGAGAAAGGTATCGCAACATCTTTGGGACACGCTCCGCAGGCAGCGCTTGCCGACCCGGCGGCCGGTTCCATCCTCTCCGTCAGCGAGGCATTGACCAACCTGATTTGGGCTCCGCTTGCCGAAGGTCTGGACAGCGTATCCCTGTCGGCCAACTGGATGTGGCCTTGCCGCTCGCAAGAAGGCGAGGACGCGCGTCTCTATACAGCGGTAAAAGCATTGAGCGACTTCTGCTGCGCCCTGCAAATCAATGTTCCTACGGGTAAGGACTCTTTGTCCATGACACAGAAATATCCCGACGGCAGCAAGGTCATCGCTCCGGGTACGGTTATCGTATCTGCAGGCGGTGAGGTTTCGGATGTGAAGAAAGTGGTGTCTCCCGTACTCGTCAACGACGACAAGACCACCCTCTACCATATCGACTTCAGCTTCGACAAACTGAAACTGGGCGGTTCCGCCTTTGCGCAGTCATTGGGTAAAGTAGGCGACGAAGTGCCTTGCGTACAAGACGCCGAATACTTCCGCGACGCCTTCCTGGCCGTACAGGAATTAATCAACAAGGGACTTGTTCTTGCCGGACACGATATTTCAGCCGGCGGTCTCATCACTACGCTGCTCGAAATGTGCTTCGCCAATGTAGAGGGCGGTATGGAAATCAACCTCGACAAGATGAAGGAACAAGACCTCATCAAGATATTGTTTGCCGAGAATCCGGGTATCGTTATCCAAATCAGCGACAAGCGCAAGGAAGAGGTCAAGAAGATACTGGAAGATGCCGGTGTAGGCTATATCAAAATCGGTAAGCCGACCGATGAGCGCCACATCCTCGTAAGCAAGAACGATGCCACTTACCAGTTCGGCATAGACTATATGCGCGATGTATGGTATTCTTCATCTTACCTGCTCGACCGCAAGCAATCCATGAACGGATGCGCCAAGAAGCGTTTCGAGAATTACAAGATGCAACCGCTGGATTTGGTATTCCTACCCGAATTCAAGGGTAAGCTTTCACAATACGGCCTTGACCCGGACCGTCGTACTCCGACCGGTATCCGTGCCGCCATCATCCGTGAAAAGGGAACCAACGGTGAACGCGAAATGGCGTACTCGCTCTACCTTGCCGGCTTCGATGTGAAAGACGTAACCATGACCGACCTTATCAGCGGACGTGAAACACTGGAAGACGTGAATATGGTAGTTTACTGCGGCGGTTTCTCCAATTCCGACGTACTGGGTTCCGCCAAAGGCTGGGCGGGCGCTTTCCTTTTCAACCCGAAAGCCAAAGAAGCGCTCGACAAGTTCTATGCACGCGAAGACACGCTGTCTCTCGGCGTATGCAACGGCTGCCAGCTGATGATGGAATTAGGCCTCATCACTCCCGACCACGAAAAGAAGGGAAAGATGCTGCATAACGATTCTCACAAATTCGAGTCAACCTTCATCGGCCTGACCATTCCCACCAACCGCAGCGTAATGTTCGGCTCTTTGAGCGGCAGCAAGCTCGGTATCTGGGTGGCGCACGGAGAAGGCAAGTTCTCACTGCCTTACGACGAGGATAAATACAATGTGGTGGCAAAATATACTTACGATGAGTATCCCGGCAATCCGAACGGTTCCGACTACTCCATCGCGGCCATAGCCAGCACCAACGGACGCCATTTGGCTATCATGCCTCACCTGGAACGCTCCATCTTCCCGTGGCAGAACGGCTACTATCCCCAAGACCGTGTACACAGCGACCAGGTTACTCCATGGATAGAAGCATTCGTCAACGCGCGTAAGTGGGTGGAAGAAAAGACCCGGAAATGACAAAGCATCCAACCATAACGCGATAATAGAATAATGTGCCAAAGTTCCCGCCAATGCAGAATCTTTGGCACATTTCTTTTATTCCCCGCCCTGTTCCGCCAACTTATCGCCTTCGTACTCTGTTTCTCTTTTTTTTGCATATCTCAAACATATTCACTACTTTTGTGTTAATATTAAGTCCCCCCGAACGTTTATCAAACTCAAATTCCAAAATTGGCTGATATGAAAAAGCATTTCTTTTTCTTTATTTTCCTGGTATCATCCTTTTTAGCTGCTGCTCAGACATATAAGTACATCGGCGTAGAGGATGGTTTGAGCAACAGGCGGGTGTATGCTATTCAAAAAGGACCTAAAGGTTACATGTGGTTCCTCACGCATGACGGTATCGACCGTTACAACGGAAAGGAATTCAAACAATATAAACTTCTGGACGGCGAAGAAGAAATCAACTCCATGATGAACCTCAACTGGCTGTATTCGGACTCGCAAGGCAGATTATGGGAAATCGGCAAGCAAGGCCGCGTTTTCTGCTACGAAAGCAAGCACGACCGTTTCCAACTGACATACAAGCTGCCCAAAAGCGAGACGGAAGGTTTACATACTCCCGTCAGCTATGGTTTTGTTGACGACAACAATACAATATGGCTCTGCAATCAAAGAAACATCTACCTATACGACAGCGATACGAAAAAGACCGTTACCATCAAGAATGAAATCAACGAGAGCATTACGGATATCGAGCAGATAGATGCCACCCACTATTTCATAGGAACGGACGTAGGCGTACATTACGCCGAGCTGAAAAACGACATACTCGCGCTGAGTCCTTGCGAAAAGCTGGATACGCTAAGGTTACAAATCAACGAGCTTTTCTTTCATAAAGGCAGCCGCAAAATCTTCATCGGAACTTTTCAAAGGGGGATTTATGTATACGACCTCAACCTTCACAAGGCATTTCATGTCAAGTCGGGTTTGATAGACGTCAGCATCAACCGGATTTGCACTTTCGGCGAGAATGAGATATTGATAGCGACAGACGGCGCGGGTGTCTACAAAATGAATGTGGATACCTATCAGTCCGAACCGTACATCGTGGCCGACTTCAACCGGTACAATGCCATGAACGGCAATACCATCTACGACATATACGTGGATGACGAGCAACGTATCTGGATGGCGAACTATCCCATCGGCATTACCGTACGCAACAACCGGTACAGCGATTACAAATGGATAAAGCATTCCATCGGCAATAAACAATCCCTCATCAACGACCAGGTAAACGCCATCATCGAAGACCACGAAGGCGATTTATGGTATGCCACCAATAACGGAATCAGCCTGTACGAGCACCGCACCCGGCAATGGTACTCCTTTATGAGCGTTTTCAATAAAGAACATGAGAACCAGAACCACACGTTCATATCCCTGTGCGAAGTCAGCCCCGGCATCATCTGGGCGGGCGGTTACAGTTCCGGCATTTACCAGATAGACAAGAAGAAACGCTCCGTCAGCTTCTTCACCCCCGCCCTATTCGGCGGTAAGACGATTCGCCCCGACAAATATATCCGTTCCATTACCAAGGACAGCGAAGGCTATATATGGTCGGGCGGTTACTACAACTTGAAGAAGATAGATTTCGAGCATCAGAAGATAGAATTGATTCCCGGACTGGAAGCCGTAACGGACATCAAGGAGAGAGACAAGGATTCCATATGGATAGGTACGGCCAATGGGCTGTATCTGCTGGAGAAAGCGACCGGTAAATACCGGTATATTACAATGCCGGTAGAGTCGTCCTATATATACTCCCTGTACCAAGACCCCAACGGACTGCTGTATATCGGAACAAACAACTCCGGTCTGCTCATTTACGACCCCGTTCAGAAAAGCTTCGACCACTATCACAAGGATAACTGCGCACTTATCTCCAATAACATCTACATGATTCTGTCTGACGGGAAAGACGACATCCTGCTAAGCACCGAACAAGGGCTGAGCGGTTTCTATCCCAAAGAGAAGATTTTCCATAACTGGACCAAAGAACAAGGATTGCATTCCGACCACTTCAATGCCAGTTCGGGAACCCTGCGCAAGAATGGAAACGTCATTTTCGGAAGCACTGACGGCGCCATAGAATTTCCAAGAAACATGGTATTGCCCCGCGAGTACAGTTCGCGCATGATATTCAGCGACTTGCGCGTTTTCTACCAGACGGTATACCCCAAAGACGAAGGCTCGCCCCTGGTGTTGGACATTGACGAGACGAAAAGCCTGAAACTGAAATACAATCAGAATATATTCTCGCTTCAGGTTTCTTCCATCAACTACGACTATCCTTCCCTCATCCTGTATTCTTGGAAGCTGGAAGGGTTCTATGACGGCTGGAGTCGCCCCGGAGAGGAGAATATCATCCGCTTCACCAATCTGAACCCCGGTCAATACACCCTGCGCGTCCGCGCCATATCCAATGAAGACCGGCGCATCGTCCTGGAAGAACGCAGCATGGATATCATCATCGAGCAGCCCATCTGGCTCAGTATATGGGCGCTGCTGCTGTATGCGCTCATTCTTATAGCCCTTGCGAGCATCGCGCTGCGTATTATCGTGTTGCGCAAGCAACGAAAGATATCCGATGACAAGATTCGCTTCTTTGTCAACACGGCGCACGACATCCGTACTCCGCTGACGCTTATCAAAGCGCCGCTGGAAGAGCTCAACGACCGTGAAACACTGACCCAAGAAGGGACGGACAACCTCAGCACGGCGCTTCGCAATGTCAACGCCTTGCTACGTCTTACTACCAACCTCATCAACTTTGAACGGGCGGACACCTATTCAAACAATTTCTACGTATCCGAGTACGAGCTGGGAGCTTATATGAACGATACCATCAACGCTTTCCGCTCATACGCTTCCGTAAAGCACATCAACCTGACTTACGAAAGCAACTTCCGCTATCTGAACGTTTGGCTGGACAAGGACAAAATGGACTCTATTCTAAAGAACATCATATCCAACGCACTGAAATATACGCCCGACGGCGGAAGCGTGCACGTATATGCCTGCGAAACAGAAGATACCTGGAGCGTAGAGGTCAGCGATACGGGCATCGGTATTCCGCTGGACGAGCAGAAAAAACTGTTCAAGATGCATTTCCGTGGCAGCAACGCCATCAACTCCAAAGTAACCGGCAGCGGAATCGGCTTACTTCTCGTATGGAAGCTCGTACATATACATAAGGGAAAGCTCAACTTTACCAGTACCGAAGGAAAAGGCTCCTGCATCAAAGTATCTTTCCCCAAAGGCGAGAAGCGCTACCGCAAGGCCATACACCGCCCCGTTCCCATGAAAGAGAAAGAGCCGGAAAGGAGTAATGAGCTGGAGCAAATCACCGCTCCGAAGAAAGATATGCCGAACGCTCCTGCCGCCAATGCGCCCATCGAAGGCTACGAACACGCCCAACAGAAAACCCAGGATGCCGATAACCGCCAGAAGATACTGGTAGTAGAGGATAACGACGAACTGAGGGAATACCTGCGGCGCACTCTGGCCGAGAACTACCACGTGCAGGTATGCTCCAACGGCAAATCGGCGCTTTACATCGTGAAAGAGTATTTCCCCGACCTGATTATATCGGACATCATGATGCCCGAAATGCGGGGTGATGAGCTGTGCCAGATTGTAAAGAACGACATCGACACCTCGCACATCCCCATTATCCTGCTGACAGCCCTCAATACGGACAAGAACATCATTGACGGACTGCAAACCGGAGCGGACGAATATGTCGTGAAACCGTTTAATATCGGAATCCTGCGCGCCACCATCGCCAATCTGCTCGCCAACCGCGCTTTACTGCGCCACAGATACGGCAATCTGGATTTGAACGACGATACCCACAATACGGAATGTATCAACTGTTCTACGGATTTGGACTGGAAATTTATTGCCAGCATCAAGAAGAACGTGGAGGACAATATGGACAATCCGAGCTTCACGATCGATGTGCTTTGTACCCTGCTCAACATGAGCCGTACCAGCTTCTACAACAAACTAAAGGCACTGACCGACCAGGCGCCGGGAGATTACGTCCGGCTGATCCGCCTGAAACGCGCCATGCAGCTGCTGAAAGAACAGAAGTACACCATCACCGAAGTGGCCGAGATGACAGGGTTCAGCGATGCCAAATATTTCCGTGAAGTATTCAAGAAACACTTCAATGTAAGTCCGAGCCAATACGCCAAGGACGAAGGAAATATCGGTGAGGCCAAACAATAAACAGAGTTACAGTATTTACACATGATATGACGAATATATATATCGAAGCGTTTTCCATCTTCTTCAAAATCGGTGCATTCACCATCGGCGGCGGTTATGCCATGGTGCCATTGATTGAGGATGAAATCGTAACAAAGCGCCAATGGATAGCCAAAGAAGATTTTATAGACCTGCTCGCCATTTCCCAGTCGGCGCCGGGTATTCTCGCGGTCAACATATCCATATTCATAGGCTATCGCTTACGGGGAATACGGGGAAGCATCATCACGGCTTTGGGAACGATACTGCCCTCTTTTCTCATAATCCTTGCCATAGCCCTGTTCTTCCATAACTTCAAAGACAATGTTTACGTAGAGCGCATCTTCAAGGGCATCCGTCCGGCGGTTGTCGCGCTGATAGCCGCTCCGACTTTCAGTATGGCCAAATCCGCCAAAGTCAACCGCTACACGATATGGATTCCGGTTGTCTCGGCACTGCTTATCTGGTTATTGGGCTTCTCCCCTATCTGGATTATCATTGCCGCCGGCGTAGGAGGATACGTGTTCGGAAAGCTACGCTATCCGAAAGTGAAAAGTTGAAAGCCAAAGAGAACAGTATCCCCCCTAATCACTAACCACTAACCACTAATCACTAACCACTAACCACTAACCCTTAATCACTGCATTATGCTTTTCCTTCAACTATTCTATACATTCTTTAAAATCGGGCTTTTCGGTTTTGGCGGCGGATACGCCATGCTTTCCATGATACAGGGCGAGGTGGTCACCCGCTACGGTTGGCTGACGCCGCAGGAGTTTACGGACATCGTGGCTATCAGTCAAATGACGCCCGGTCCCATCGGTATCAACTCGGCAACCTATGTAGGCTATACTACGATAGCCGAGCAATATGGCACAAGCATGGGCGTATTGGGTTCTTGCATAGCCACTTTCGCCGTAGTGCTGCCCTCGTTTATCCTGATGCTCACTATCAGCAAGTTCTTTCTGAAATATCAGAAGCATCCTTCGGTAGAGGCCGTATTCAGCGGACTTCGCCCGGCGGTGGTCGGACTGCTGGCATCGGCCGCGCTGGTTTTGATGAACGCGGAGAACTTCAGCTCGCCCGATGAAGACATGTACTCTTTCATAATCAGTATCATCATCTTCCTTGTAGCCTTCATCGGCACAAGAAAGTATAAGGCCAATCCCATACTGATGATTATAGCGTGCGGAATAGCAGGGCTGATACTTTATTAGCACAGGACAAAAGACGGCTATCGGTCAAGGCGGACGAATATCCCCGGAAGAAAATAAAATATGCCCGGAAGAAACGAATGTATCTTCCGGGCATATCCCATCTACGGCTGCCGTATCTTTTACAGCTTCACTTTCTTGCCTACCGACTTGGACTCGTTATGCAAACGGTCGAGCGCCGTAACCACATAACGGTATTTCGTCTTACCGTTCTCGTAAGGCAACTTATAGAAAGTATTGCGCGTAACGGCCACGATGCGCGAGGGGTCGTCGATATCCACCTTCTCCTTAGAGCCGAAACGATAGACAACATACTGTACCGGACGGTTCATTTCATCCTTGAACTTCGGCGCAGTCCAGAAAAGGATGTAGCCGTCGGCCGTCCACACCGGTTTTACCTTACGCACCTTGTCGGGCGCTTCATTATCCATAAAGTCAAACACAGGCGGCAAAGCCGGATATTTATGATATTCGGCAACCAGTGCATCCCGATACTTGCCGGCATTCTCCACTACCGCGCTGGCAGGCCACTGGCAGCTACCGCCGATAGTTTGATACGCACGCTGCAAAGCCATCTTGCGGGGAAGCTGATTGATAGAGGAATTCTTCGGGTCGGCATTCTGTACCGTATTCATTACGGACTGGCCGATGAACAGGGGACGGTTCTCCGTATGCTTCGCCCACCATTTCACCAATGTCTCATAATCGGCCGCCGGATGTCCTATCTGCCAGTATATCTGCGGTATGTTATAATCTATCCAGCCCTTACGCGCCCACAGAAGCACATCGGCATACAAATCATCGTAGTTCTGCAATCCGTTCGTATCGCTGCCCAACGGGTCGCTGCTCTGGTTGCGATAGATACCGAAAGGACTTACTCCGAACTTCACCCAGGGCTTCAGTCCGCGAACCGTTTCGTGTATCTTCTGAATCAGAATATCCACGTTGCTGCGGCGCCAGTCGGCCTTATTGCCGAAGCCGCCACCATAGCGCGCAAAGCTCGCGTCATCCGGAAAGTCCTTTCCTTTGATGGGATAAGGATAGAAATAATCGTCCATGTGAATGGCATCCACATCATAGCGCGACACGATGTCGGTTATCACCTTACAGATATGGTTGCGGCTTTCGGGCAATGCCGGGTCGAAGTACAACTGATCGCCGTACGTCACAAACCACTCCGGATGCGAATTATAAACATGAATGGGAGAAAGCTCGTTCTTCAACGAAGTCTTTACCCGATAGGGATTAATCCAGGCATGAAACTCCATACCCCGCTTATGGCATTCTTCAATCATAAACTGCATAGGGTCCCAGTAAGGTTCCGGCGCTTTGCCCTGTACTCCGGTCAGGAAGCGGCTCCACGGTTCGTACTGCGAAGCATACAACGCATCGGCTTCAGGACGCACCTGAAAGATAATGGCGTTGATGCCCGCGCCCTGCAAGGAGTTCAACTGGTTTATCAAAGTCTGCTTCAGCTTGTCGGTGGGCACACCGCGAAACTGTCCGTTCACCGCCTGAATCCACGCGGCACGGAATTCACGTTTGGGGTAGACGGTAGACGTTTGCTGCGCCTGCATGGTCAAAGTCAGCACACACAACAATACTGGCAAGAGGAGATTTCTAAGTTTCATTTTGTTCTTTTTAAATATTGCATGGCAAAGATAATGATTATCTTTGTACCCCAATTCATTTTCAACAGTCTATGACAAAAAATACATCTATCACCATAAAGGGAGCCCGCGTCAACAACCTGAAGAACATCGACGTAGAGATACCCCGCAACAAACTGGTCGTCATCACCGGACTGTCCGGCTCCGGCAAATCCTCACTCGCGTTCGACACGCTCTATGCCGAGGGGCAGCGCCGCTACGTGGAGAGCCTCAGCAGCTATGCCCGCCAGTTTCTGGGACGTATGAGCAAGCCCGAATGTGATTTCATCAAAGGCATCCCCCCCGCTATCGCCATCGAGCAGAAAGTAAGCAGCCGCAACCCCCGCTCCACCGTAGGAACCTCTACCGAGATTTACGAATACCTGCGCCTGCTCTATGCCCGTGTGGGACGGACATTCAGCCCGGTCAGCGGACAAGAGGTAAAGAAACATTCCACCGAGGACATCGTGAACTGCATGCTGGAGCAGCCCGAGGGAACACGCTACACCGTGCTCACCCCGATATTACTTCGTGAAGGACGTACTTTGCAGCAGCAACTGGAAATAGACATGAAGCAGGGCTTCAACCGTCTGGAAGTAAATGGAGAGATGGTACGCATCGACGAGTACCGCCCCAAAGACGGCGATACCGTATTCCTCTTGGTAGACCGCATGACGGTTTCCGGCGACAAAGATGCCATCAGCCGCCTTACCGACTCTGCCGAAACCGCCATGTACGAGGGTGACGGAGCCTGCCTGCTGCGTTTCTACCAACCGGACGGCACGACCAGCCTCTACCGTTTCAGCACCAAATTCGAGGCGGACGGCATCACGTTTGAAGAGCCCAACGACCAAATGTTCTCGTTCAACTCCCCCATCGGGGCATGTCCGGAATGCGAAGGCTTCGGACGTGTCATTGGCATCGACGAGCATCTTGTTGTCCCCAACCGCTCCCTCTCCGTATACGACGGCGCCGTAGTGTGCTGGCGCGGAGAGAAAATGGGCGAATGGAAAGACATGGTGGTACGCGGCGCGGAGAAAGCCGGCTTCCCCATTTTCACACCCTATTACAAACTGACGGACGGGCAACGCCGCATGCTGTGGGAAGGAACCCGCTACTTCGAGGGCATCAACGCCTTCTTCAAGATGTTGCAGGAGAACCAGTACAAGATACAGTACCGTGTAATGCTGGCGCGTTATCGCGGTAAAACCCTTTGCCCCAAATGCCACGGCACCAGGCTGAAGCCCGAAGCCGGTTATGTAAGGGTGGGCGGACGCAGCATCTCCGAGCTGGTAAACCTGCCCATCACCGAACTGAAAGTCTTTTTCGACAACCTGAAGCTGGATAAGCACGATACCGACGTAGCCCGCCGCATCCTTATAGAAATCAACAACCGCATCCGCTTCCTGCTGGACGTAGGCCTGGGATACCTCACACTGAACCGCCTCAGCAACTCGCTGTCCGGCGGTGAAAGCCAGCGTATCAATCTGGCGACTTCTCTGGGAAGCAGCCTGGTGGGCAGTCTCTACATCCTGGACGAACCGAGTATCGGACTTCACAGCCGCGATACGGACAAGCTGATACACGTCTTGCGCCAACTGCAACAACTGGGCAATACGGTGGTCGTAGTGGAACATGATGAAGAAATCATCCGCGCCGCCGATTACATCATCGACATCGGCCCCAAGGCCGGACGCCTGGGTGGCGAAGTTGTTTATTGCGGAGACATGAAAGACTTGCAAAAAGACAGCAACAGCTACACCGTGCGTTATCTGCTGGGTGAAGAAACCATTCCCGTGCCCGAAAGCCGCCGCCCGTGGAACCAGTATATCGAAATCACAGGAGCCCGCGAGAACAATCTGAAAGGCGTGGACGTGCGCTTCCCGCTTAACGTAATGACGGTAGTCACCGGCGTATCGGGTTCGGGCAAGAGTACGTTGGTGCGCGACATCTTCTTCCGCGCCCTCAAACGCGAGCTGGACGAATGCAGCGACCGTCCGGGCGAGTTCGCCTCTATCGGCGGAGACTTGAAGGAGCTGCGCAATGTGGAGTTTGTAGACCAGAACCCTATCGGAAAATCCTCGCGTTCCAACCCCGTGACCTACATCAAGGCTTACGATGAAATCCGCAAACTATGGGCGGAACAACCTCTTGCCAAGCAGATGGGATACACCGCCGGTCATTTCAGCTTCAACAGCGAAGGCGGCCGTTGCGAGGAGTGCAAGGGCGAAGGAACCATCACCGTAGAGATGCAGTTCATGGCCGACCTTGTGCTGGAGTGCGAATCCTGCCACGGCAAACGCTTCAAGTCGGATACGCTGGAAGTGAAGTTCCACGATGTCAACATCTACGATGTACTGGAAATGACCGTCAACCAAGCCATCGAATTCTTCACCGGGCACGGACAGAAGAAAATCGTGAAGCGCCTGCAACCGCTGCAAGATGTCGGACTGGGGTACATCAAACTCGGCCAGTCGTCCTCTACCCTCTCCGGCGGTGAGAACCAGCGTGTAAAACTGGCATACTACCTCAGCATGGAGAAAGCCGACCCGACGCTCTTCATCTTCGACGAGCCTACCACCGGTCTGCACTTCCACGACATCCGCAAATTACTGGAAGCCTTTGACGCGCTGATACGCCGCGGCCATTCCATCGTCATCATCGAGCACAATATGGACGTAGTGAAGTGCGCCGACCATGTTATCGACCTCGGTCCCGAAGGCGGAGACAAAGGCGGCTACATCGTGGCAACGGGCACGCCGGAAGAAGTAGCGGCCTGTGCGGCAAGCTACACCGGGCAGTTCCTGAAAGAAAAGCTGCAATAAATCAACCGCATAATCCAGTCGGAATCGTCTCGTGAGATAAACAAATCCATCTCACGGGACGTTTTTTTTCATCCCATGAGACAAAAAAAATCGTCCCCTAAGACAAAACCAATCATCTTAGGAGACGAAATTAACTATCGTGTAAAAGGCCTTTCCGTCCTCTTAGAAGTAGAAACCGAATCCCACTTTCAGTCCGAATTCCGAACGGTCTTTATTTATATCCCAATAAACGGCAGGTTCAATGGTTACCGTACGCGACAGGAAGAACGCGTAACCGCCTTCCAAGCCGAAGCCGAAACGGGTTTTGTCACCGCCGTCCCAGTTATAACGGTTCAGGTTGACGTCAGCTCCGAGGAAAACGCCTACTTTGTCGATATAATAACGTCCGCCCACACCCAGAGTATAGACATCCGTCCCGCCGCCTTGCCACTTGGCGCCGGCATCTATCAACAGGGCTACATCATCCATCAAAAACGCACCGCCTTTGGCTTCAAGGCCGAAATGCGCTTTGTCCGTTTCCGTATTATAAGAAAGGTTGAGTCCGGTAATGGACGGATTTACGAACCATTTTCCTTTTTCAAACTGCGCGTGGGCAGCCACAGTGCCAATAAGCAGGCATACGAGTAATGCAAGTCTTCTCATCTTGTTTTTATTTTTGAGTGAATAATTATTTTCGTTCTGTTCTATCTTCTTCACGGCGCTTCCGTTGCAGCTCTTCTTTCTTACGGAGCACCAGCCACAGTACAAGCACGATGACATACGAAGCGATTACGGTGACATACTTCTCCGTATCGCTGATTTCCGTATTGCGCGGCAGGAAATACGCCGCGGTGGCAGAAACATAAATAAGCAAGGCTACGGTCAGCCCGGTAGATTTCTTGAATTTCTTCATCAGTCAAAGAGTTTTAGTCTGTTTGTTTTTCCATACGACGAACCACACCAACGCAATCACGACACCGGTTATCCCTATACCGTAGGCCACCGGATGCGACAGGCCGAAACCCTCGGGCGCTATGCAGATATAGGTCATACAAACGCAGGTCATGAAGAAGGCAGGTATCAGCGTCAGGAAATATTGCTTCTTCGCGCGCACCAGATATACCGTGACAGCCCATAAGGTAAAGACGGACAAGGTCTGGTTGGCCCATGCAAAGTAACGCCATATCATATCGAAACCGTCTTTATCGCGCAGGCTGTACAGCAGCAATCCGATAGCCGCCAAAAACATCGGTACGCAGATATATAAACGACGGCGCATCGATTTTTGTTCCATACCCAGGAAATCAGCGACGATAAGTCGCGCCGAACGGAAAGCGGTATCTCCGCTGGTAATGGGAGCGGCAATCACCCCCAACACAGCCAGTACACCGCCGACGGTTCCCAACCAGTTCTTCGTAATGGCATCCACGATAACGGCAGCATTCGTCTCCTCCATTCCGTTTTCGTGGAAGAAATAAGTAGCGGCCGCAGCCCAGATAAGAGCTACGATGCCCTCGGTAATCATGGCTCCGTAGAATACGGGACGGCCATGGCGCTCGCTCGTCATGCAACGTGCCATCAACGGGCTTTGCGTAGCATGAAAACCGCTGATTGCGCCGCATGCGATGCTGACGAACATAATGGGAAATATAGGCAACGCGGAAGCATCGGGATTGGTGTTCCGCAACCCGTCCCACACTTCCGGCAATGCCGGATGATTCACGTAGAGCATTACCAAAATGCCCACCGCCATAAACAACAGCGCGATGGCGAATAGCGGATATATCTTGCCGATTATCTTATCCACCGGCAGCAGCGTGGCAAGCACATAATAGACAAAGACCACTACAATCCAGAAAGTGGTATCCAGCGTTTCCGGCGTCAGGCTGGCGAGCAGTCCGGCAGGCCCCGCCACAAAAACCGCTCCTACGAGTATCATCAGGATAACGGTAAATCCGCGCATCACCTGCTTGGTGGTCATGCCCAGATAGCGGCCTATAATCTCCGGCAGGCTCTCGCCGTCGTGACGCAACGAAAGCATTCCCGCGAAATAGTCGTGCACGGCCCCGGCAAAGATACTTCCGAACACTATCCACAGGTAGGATGCCGAACCGAACTTGGCTCCCATGATTGCGCCGAAAATCGGACCCAAGCCTGCAATGTTCAAAAATTGTATCATAAAGATTTTCCACGTAGGCAGCGGGATATAGTCCACCCCGTCGGCTTTCGTAAGAGCGGGCGTCTTACGGTCGTCCGGTCCGAATACGTGTTCTATAAAGCGTCCGTAGATGAAATAGCCTGCAATCAGCGCCAGCAGGCAAAGCGTAAATGTAATCATGGCGTGCTAATGTTTAACGTATATGCTGAATGTTAATGTATTTTATGTATGCAAATGTAACAGTTTCCAACTAAACTACGCAAATTTATCAAGCGATTTACTTATCTTCGCCGTGAAATATAACAGAAATAAAGAAGTAAATGTGAATTTACTCAAAACCAAGATAGCATTATGAAGAGATTAAACCTTATACTATTATATATCTTTTGTCTTCTCCCCCTTGCCGCCCAGCGCCCGCCCAAGCATGAGGTACGCGCCGCATGGGTCACCGCCGTTTACGGACTGGACTGGCCCCGCAGCCGCGCCACCACTCCCGAAGGTATCCGCAAGCAACAGGCCGAGCTCATAGAAATACTGGACAAACTGAAAGCCGCCAACTTCAACACCGTACTGTTTCAAACCCGTACCCGTGGCGACGTACTCTATAAATCCGCAATCGAGCCCTACAACTCCATTCTGACAGGGAAAGTCGGCGGCAACCCCGGTTACGACCCGCTTGCCTTCGCCGTAGCCGAGTGCCATAAACGCGGTATGGAATGCCATGCCTGGATGGTAACCATTCCTTTGGGCAACCGCAAGCATGTCGCCGCTCTCGGCAAGGAGTCGGTCACCAAACGCAAACCGGCTATCTGCGTACCTTACAAACGCGAATACTTTCTCAATCCCGGACACCCTCAGACCAAAGAATACCTGATGAGCCTCGTCCGTGAAGTCGTGGAACGTTACGATGTGGATGGCGTACATTTCGATTACCTGCGCTACCCCGAGCATGCCTTGCGCTTCTCCGACAGCTATACCTATAAGAAATACGGAAACGGACGCGACCTCGCGCAATGGCGGCGGGACAATATCACCGAAATAGTCCGCTATCTCTATAAGGGCGTCAAGGCGCTGAAGCCCTGGGTGAAAGTCAGCACCTGCCCCGTGGGCAAGTACCGCGATACCTCCCGTTATCCGTCGCGCGGCTGGAACGCTTTCCACACCGTCTACCAAGACGTGCAAGGCTGGCTGGGCGAAGGCATACAAGACCAGGTCTATCCCATGATGTATTTCCGCGGCAACGGCTTCTATCCTTTCGCCCTCGACTGGCAGGAACAAAGCAACGGCCGGCAGATTATTCCCGGCCTGGGCATCTACTTCCTCGACCCAAGTGAAGGCAACTGGACGGTGGACGAAGTGGAACGGCAACTAAACTTCACCCGTGCGCACGGTCTGGCAGGCGAAGGCCACTACCGCGTGAAGTACCTGATGGACAATACGCAGGGACTGTATGACATACTTGAAGAAAACTACTACACCGCCCCCGCCCTGCAACCCGCCATGCCGTGGATAGACAATGTGCCGCCAACCGCCCCCACGCGACTCAATGTCGAGAAACCGGCCGAAGGATATTGGAGAATCACCTGGCAACCCGCCACAGACAACGACAAGCGGAATGCGCCGACGTATGTAATCTACGGTTCCGACACCTATCCCGTAGATACCTCCGACCCTGAGAACATAGTGGCGCAGCGCATACAGGGAACGGAATACATATATGCTCCCATCCGTCCCTGGACTGCCCGGAAATATTTTGCGGTTACCGCCGTAGACCGTTGCGGCAACGAAAGCCCCGCCTGCCGATAGAAAAGCAAAGGCAATACGTTTATAATCCCGGATTTGTTATTGACAGCGGGAATCAGAGCCGGACATACGCTCTATAACAGTTTTTACCCGTAACCGGAACCAACGGCAGATACCCGGAAAGAAGCCTGCCGTTCTCCACAATCAACGGATGATTCCGCATATCCTGTTCGTGCCGCGCACGCAACGCTCCGTTATCGGGAACGTATTCAACCGTGAAACGTCCCTTGCTGCCGGGAGCCGCAAACCTATCGTAAAACAAGCGGGCGACGACACCCATATTCATACGCATATTTATTTCCACGCAAGGGTGTACAAGGTATTTGTTCTCCTTGTCTTGCCGGCAAATCATCATGTCTACGCCCAGATAGCCGGTATAGGTATACCCATAGACCGAAGCCAATTCCGTACGGAGAGCTTCACGAATGCGCTCCAGCTTCTCAAGAGGCAAATAGCGTGCAATAATCTCTTCTATCTGCCCGTCCGATGCAAGCAGATTGCCGGTATATGCGCCGTGCTCGTTGGTGGAAAACATGGAACAGCCCGCAAAGCGTACCCCGCCACACCCGTCGGAATAAAATTCAAGGGCGAAATCTTCCACCTTATTATATATAGGTTCCGCCGTAAGGCAACCTTGCTCTCTCAAAATACGTTCACACCAATTGGAAACGGGCTTCGTAAATCCGTGCAGGCACCAGTTCAGACCCTTTCCGCTACCGGACCAGGGTACTTTAAGCAAACAGGCGTGCATTGCATTGACTATGCGTTCGCAATCCTCGATATTGTTCATAAGAGTATGTTCGCCACAGGTGTATCCGGGATAACGCCCCGTCATGCGCCGCGTCATCTCCACGGCCTGAATACGGGAAGAAAGCGACCGGTAGTCCGCAAGAAGCCGAGGGGAAGGCAGTTTGTCTTCATTGACGCCCCTCTTCAAGAGATATTTGCGAATAGAAGGATTCCATCCCCACGGCACAATCGAGGCTTCGGCATAGTCGGGCAATTCAGGCTCGGTGGCCAGTTGCACCCGCAACCCGAAAAGTTCCCGCATCCTCCGCAAAAAATCCGCATTGTAGGCGGAAGGCGCCAGCACCGCACTGTCCGGAGCGGCATACCATATCGGCAGCAAAGCCATGTCCTGCGCCATACGGCGGGCCGAAGCCGGGGCTATGTAGTTCGACTCGTTATTGGCAAGCGCAAGGTCTGAATCCGGATTGAAAAGATATAGTTTCATTGATTATAGTTCATAATTATTCGGAACTGCAAACTTACAGAGAAAAAGAACAGCATACAAATATATAAAACTTAACTATGGACAAGATATTTTGCTATCTCTACTTTGCAATTCTATAAAAAAGGTGTATATTTGTCGCCCGATAAACCGAATTTAAAGCATGGAAGCATTTTACCGAACACACGCTTATCTGGTAGAGCATACGAATGCCCCCGTTCGCCGCGACCTCATGGACGAGATTGACTGGAACGACCGTCTTATCGGTATCAAAGGCACTCGTGGGGTAGGTAAAACCACATTCCTGTTGCAATACGCCAAAGAGAAATTCGGTACCGACCGTTCGTGCCTCTTCATCAACATGAATAACTTCTACTTTTCCGGTCACAGCATCGTGGACTTCGCTTACGAATTTCAACGCCGCGGCGGAAAAGTACTGTTGATAGACCAAGTATTCAAGCATCCGGACTGGAGCAAGGAACTGCGCCTGTGCTACGACCGCTTTCCCAATCTGAAGATTGTCTTTACCGGTTCGTCCGTGATGCGCCTGAAAGAGGAGAACCTGGAACTGCGGGACATCGTAAAAAGTTATAACCTGCGCGGCTTCTCTTTCCGCGAGTACCTGAACCTGCAAACAGGCATGAAGTTCCGCTGCTACTCGCTGGAAGAAATACTGAGCAACCACGAGCAGATAGCCAAAGGCATTCTTTCCAAAGTGCGCCCGCTGGACTATTTCCAAGATTATATGCACCACGGCTTCTATCCTTTCTTCCTCGAAAAGCGTAATTTCTCGGAGAATCTGTTGAAGACGATGAACATGATGGTGGAAGTAGATATTCTTCTTATTAAACAAATAGAGCTGAAATATCTCTCCAAGATAAAAAAATTACTATATTTGTTGGCCGTGGACGGACCGAAAGCGCCCAACGTAAGCCAACTGGCCAACGACATACAGACATCCAGAGCCACAGTGATGAATTACATCAAGTATCTGGCAGATGCACGACTTATCAACATGGTGTACCCGAAAGGAGAGGAATTTCCCAAAAAGCCTTCGAAGATAATGATGCACAACTCCAATCTGATGTACTCCATCTATCCCGTAAAGGTGGAAGAGCAGGATGTGCTGGAAACGTTCTTTGTAAACACAATGTGGAAAGACCACAAAGTGAACAAAGGCGACAAGAACATTTCGTTCATGGTGGACGAAGTGATGCCTTTCAAGATTTGTCAGGAAGGCGTGAGGATTAAAAACAATCCGGGAGTGACGTACGCATTGCACAAGGCGGAGATAGGCCGAGGCAATCAAATACCGCTCTGGTTGTTCGGTTTCCTGTATTAGGATTTACAGACAAAGAGATTTTTTTACTTAATAAATTCAATTTAGTTATGACTAAACAGAAGAAATTCATTACTTGTGATGGTAATCAGGCTGCAGCGCATATCTCGTATATGTTCTCGGAAGTAGCCGCCATCTATCCTATCACTCCCTCTTCTACGATGGCTGAATACGTAGACGAATGGGCTGCCGCAGGTCGCAAAAATATCTTCGGCGAAACAGTATTGGTACAGGAAATGCAATCCGAAGGTGGTGCTGCCGGTGCCGTTCACGGTTCTTTGCAGGCAGGTGCGCTGACTACTACGTACACCGCTTCACAAGGTTTGTTGCTGATGATACCGAATATGTACAAGATTGCCGGTGAATTCCTGCCTTGCGTATTCCACGTATCCGCACGTACTTTGGCAAGCCACGCACTGTGTATCTTCGGTGACCACCAGGACGTAATGTCTGCACGTCAGACAGGTTTCGCCATGTTGGCCGAAGGTTCTGTACAGGAAGTTATGGACTTGGCAGGTGTTGCCCACCTGGCTACCATCAAGTCTCGCGTTCCGTTCATGAACTTCTTCGACGGTTTCCGTACTTCTCACGAAATCCAGAAGATCGAAATGTTGGAAAACGACGACCTCGCTCCGCTCATCGATCAGGAAGCCTTGGCTGAATTCCGTGCACGCGCACTGAACCCGATGAACCCGGTTGCCCGTGGTATGGCCGAAAACCCCGACCACTTCTTCCAACACCGTGAATCCTGCAACAACTACTACGAGGCTGTTCCCGCTATCGTTGAGGAATACATGAACGAGATTTCCAAAATCACAGGCCGCAAGTACG
>OGYJ01000850.1_pt1 | contig 27652 bp, 22 predicted proteins | sample 1576531 | NCBI WGS metagenome assembly OGYJ01 (sample SAMEA3541574, study PRJEB24748) | human gut metagenome | biome: human gut; feature: human-associated habitat; material: faeces | place: China | collected 2012 | reverse complement strand
GGCTCCATGGTCAAGCGGTTAAGACATCGCCCTTTCACGGCGGTAACACGGGTTCGATTCCCGTTGGAGTCATTTAATTAAATATGGCGCAGTAGCCAAGTGGTAAGGCAATGGTCTGCAACACCAGTATCCACCGGTTCAAATCCGGTCTGCGCCTCTCCTAGAGGGCCTCAGAAATGTTATGTTTCTGGGGTTTTTTCTTGTCCAGAAAAACTTACGCATAACAGACCTGTATATCGCTGAAACCCACATAAAATATTCAGTTTTTTATAATTTCAGAGAAATTTCATTGCATCGCTTTTTTTTGCATGATAAGATAAGGTCAGAAAGAGGATTTATAATGGCAGAAAACAAAAGCAGTAAAGTAATGCAGGACTATGAAAAGGTAAACAGACTGATTGATGGACTGACACTGTTTGATGATGACCTGATGAGCCGGGTGTTTGATAAAAATATTGAAGCAACCGAACTGATCCTCAGGATCATTCTCGGAAGAAAGATCACAGTCATTCGTGTAAACGGGCAGGAAGAGGTCAGAAATGCCGAAGTCGGTGGACGCAACATTACCCTGGATGTATATGCAATGGATGAAAATGGACAGGAAATGGACATTGAGGTGCAGGGAAATTCCGAAGGCGCCCATATCCGCAGGGCAAGATACCACAGTAGTGTGCTGGATTCCAAAATGCTGAAGGAAGGCCAGCCGTTCAAAAAACTGAAGGATTCCTATGTGATCTTTATTTACAAGCACGACAAGTTCAAAAAAGGGTTACCGGTATACCATATCGACCGATATATAAGAGAGACCGGGGAAATCTTCGAGGACGGATCACATATCGTATATGTAAACGGGAACTATAAGGGGGATGACGAGATCGGTCAGCTCATGAGCGATTTCCATCAGGTAGACCCCGACAATATGCATTATAAGGAACTGTCACAGGGCGTAAAACATTTCAAAGAAGTAGAGGAAGGACGTGATTCCATGTGTGAAGCAGTACAGGAATATGCAAAGGAATATGCATTAAAAAAGAGAACTGAAGATGTGAAAAGTCTTATGGAAAGCACAGGATTTTCACTGGAACAATCCTTGAATGCTTTGAAAATTCAGGGAGAAGAGAGAGAACGGGTTATCGAACAGTTACAGCAGTAACCAGTGGTTTTAGAAGGATAGGGATAGAGCAGGTCCATTAGATATCTGCGCTATCCCTTTTGTGTTGGAAAGGAAGTGGGCAGGATGAAAATGGTGAGAAATATCTGATAGAAAAATGTGGATGCGGATTATACGAAGTACGGAGCGAAATTGTATGCACGTAAAGCAAATCCATGGTACAGAAAAAAGGAAATGTGACAGGCGAATTATACTTACGGTATATTTACACAGTAAGTAAAGTAGGGTATATTTATATCAAGTGTAATTCCTGTCACGTGCACAACAGGTAATTGGTTGCGGTGGGTAACGGACCCATGCAGGAACCCTGTGGCACTCAAAGTTAGAAAAAAGAGCTATTTTCATGGACGTTTCGGACGTTAGCCAAAGGATCTGATGCATCAGAGGCACTAGGCACATGATAGGCTCTTTTTTTATGGGTATTATTAAAATTATCCTGCGGAGTGAACTTCGTCAGAATCTTCACTTTTAAAGAGCACGTCAAACATCCTATCAACGGAAGTGAAGGATGGATATTGTTCAGGATGCTTACGCATTTCGTCTACTTCTTTCATGGCAGCTATTGTCTCATCATTGGGTAGGTTATTTACTTCAGGTAAGGCGTAGCTGAAAATGCACCGTCCGATACTGTTCAATGAGCTGGCGCTATTCGACAAGCTCTTTGAGCATTGCGCCGAGATTGACGAAGCGGCACGAAGCCGCATGGAGCTGATCGTGCGGTCACTGGCAGAGCAAAACGGCGTGACAGAGCAACTGAAAGCTGAAAACCAAATGGAATGGGTGCGGCAGATGAACGCTTGCAAGGCACAGGCAGAGGAGATTGTGAAAGCGGAATTGATTTATGATTGAGCGAGGAAGTCCGGGCAGAAAACTGTTCGGACTTTTCTCATATATTCCAAAGTTGCGATAGAATTGTTCACGAGTTTTATGGTATAATTTGAATGCGAAAAATCGTAGAATTGGAAGTTGGTAGGAGGTTGCTTTATGAGCCTTGATAGGAAAATAAATCGCATTCAATTTCTCTCAGGAAATTCGCTAAAGGTTATTGCTGTACTGACAATGCTTATTGACCATCTATGTAAAATTGTGCTGCAATGGCTGCTATCAAACTACTGGGGAGCTATGGCAGATAACGGGCAAATGTCGTGGGAGAGATTCCGAGAGATAGATTATTTCATACGGTTTGATTTGCAAAGCATTGGGACGATTGCTTTTCCGCTATTCTGTTTTTTGCTGGCAGAAGGATTCCAACACACAAGAAGTAAAAAACGCTATATTGGGTTGATGCTTGCATTTGCCCTTATTTCGGAAGTTCCATTTGACATAGGTTTCTTTAGTGCGTATTCACGAATGGAAGATACATTTCCGTTTTACTTGAAGTATCAAAATGTATTTTTCACCTTGTTTTTAGGCTTATTGACATTGGTATGCCTTGAAAGATTTTCGTGTAAATCAGACCTACCGGTGGATAGAATAAAATCAGCAGTCCTGCAAGTTCTCAGTGTAGTGCTTTTTTCCGGCATTGCGGAAGGAATCCATTGTGACTACGGTATGCAGGGGATCTTATTCATATCAGCATTTTATATTTGCCGTAATCACCGAATCTATCAAGTGTTGCTGTTCCTTTTGGCTTACATGGGGACAACGGGGAATCAACCGCCTTTATGTACGCTTCTTGCCTGCTTGCTTATTCTGCTATACAACGGAAAGCGTGGTAAACTGAAGCTAAAATACTTCTTCTATGTTTTTTATCCAGCACATATCCTTGTCCTATATTTGATTCAGATAGAACTCGGAAAATACTTACTGAAATGACTAATTGCAGTTTGTCGAGAAATTAAGCCGGAGCAAATCCCTTTAGGAACTAAAGGGCGCACTTCTATACTCTCTATCGGGAGTATGTGCGTCCTGCGGAGCTTCATTCCCGGTCAACAGAAGAAAACTGCCCGACCGAGAATGTTTCGTCACTTCGTTCCGTCAAGGGAGCTACACTCCCTTGCGTCGCTTATGCGGCTATCCCTTGTGGACTTGCCGTCCGCAAACAGCATGAAATGCTGTTCGCCGCCAGCAAGGTTTATAAATTGCATCAATATCTATCAGCCAAATGGTGAGCAAGAAAGGGGGTGATTTACATGAAAAAAATGTTTATACTGGTTATGGCAGTTATGCTCTGTTTCACACTAACTGCTTGCAATGAAGAAGAAAATATCGACTTTCCTTTTGAATTGTCCAGTATCGAAAATGTGGAAATGTTCCGCTTCATTATTCCTGCGGATGCGGAGAAAAAAGTGATTACCAAATCAGAAGATATTGAAGAAATTTATCAGACTTTTGAAAGTGTTTCTCTGAAAGATAAAACAACTGAACCTATTGCTGGTGGCTCAGTGACCAGTTTCCGATTTAATCTTTCTGATGGTACATCTTATGAGGTTATCTATTCGGAGGTCGCTGTAAAAGCTGGAAGAGTCATCACAACAGGCATGGAACAAGATTTCTTCACTTCAGCCGATATAGGAGCATTTTGGGGGAGTTACGACTACGAAGTAACAACTGCATCGGAAGATGAATTGCCAGCATTATATGAGTAAAAAATGAACAGGTATTCAGAACAATACCGCACTGCGTGTGACCGCGAGAGGCAGCGGACGGGTGCAGGTCGCACTGGACGGTGAGCAGGTCGGCACGCTGTCCTTCCACTCCGAAAGTTGGGCGGCGGAGGGCATCGCCGGTCTTTCGCAGACTGCCGTGTTCTCGTTCGGCTCGGACGGAACGGACGGCCCGACAGACGCCGCGGGCGGCTATGTTGACGGCGAAAGTCTTGCCGCGCTGAATGACGCCGGTCTGTGCTTCGCCGACATCCTACAGCAAAACGACGCCGACCCTGCCCTTGCAAAAATTGGCGGACTGATCATGACCGGTCCGACCGGAACAAACGTCAATGATTTTGCCGTTCTTCTGCTTGCGCGCTGACGCACCGCCATTTTTTCGCAAATATTCTCGTTTTAAAGCAAAAAATTCCTGTGCCTTTCGGCACAGGAATTTTCATTTTGTCTGTTACTTTGCCGTCTTGGTCAGGTAGGTGTACATGGCCATGGCAACCTCGGCGCGCGTTGCGCTCTTGACTGCATTTGCAGCCTGCGTTGCGCTCAGGATGCCCTCAGCTGCTGCCCATGCCACGTTGTCCTTTGCCCAGGCGGAGACATTCGCGGTCGGTGCAAGCGCGCTTGTCGGCTCATAGATCGTCACGCCCTTGTACTCGGCGTAGCGCTTGATGATCGCCGCCAGCTGCTCACGCGTGATCTCGCCGTTCGGGTCGAACTTGCCGCTGCCGACACCGTTGACGATATTATGCTTTGCAGCCCATTCCACTGCGTCGGAGTACCACTTGCCGCCGGGAACATCCGTAAACACACCCTTGAAGCTGACCGCTTCCTTGCCGTCCATCCGATAGAGAATCGTCACGACCATCGCACGCGTCAGCGCCTCATTCGGGCCAAAGCGCGTATAGCCGATGCCGTTCATGATGTTCTTCTCGTACAGATACTTGACTGCGTCATAGCACGCATCCGACGGCTTCACGTCCGTGAACGGGAGCTTCTTTGTGCTGTCGGAGGCTGCATCGTCGTGGCGGATACCAAAGTTCAGATCCGCACCGCAGCGTGCACACACGCGGTTGCCGTCGCGGTCAACGATGGGCTGATGGCCAAGCGCCGGAAGAATCTCGGTTCTGGTCTCGGTGCAGGTAGTGCAGGTGTACTTGATATAGCCGCTTTGCGTGCAGGTCGGCTCCTTGCGCTCAGACGCAACCCACTCGTGCAGCGGCAGCTCCTTGCTGTCGCCGGTAACGGTCTCGTCGTTGCGCTCGGCGGTGGAGAGCGTCACATCACCCTCGCAACCGCTGCGATAGCGGAATGTCAGCGTTGCAAGCGTCTTGCCCGCCTCATACGCCTCGGCAGCGGCAAAGGCAAAGGTGATCTCGCCCGCGGTCTCATCCACATGGAACGCCTTGATCGCGGCGGGAGAGGTCTTGCTCTCCAGCGTCAGCGCCGCCGGATCATACTTCACGGTGTACTTGCCGTTCGTCACGGCCACATCCTCGGTCAGCGTAACGGTCATCACGCCGTTGGCGACCGTGCTGCCAGAGCCGGAGACCGACTGCGGCTTGACGGTGTCCTCGCGCGTGGTGCGCGTCAGCTTGGCCGCGTTCACAGAGCCGGTGGTCTTGTTGACCGGCTGCGCGTCGGCGCTGTTGCCGGAGCTGGCCGCATCTGCGCGGTAAAGGCCAACGACCGGCCATACGCCAGTGCCAAATGTGCCGAGCGGCGCAAGCGTCTTATCTGCCACAGAGATGCCGTAGAGCATCGCCGCGCTCTGCTGCATGGTGCTGTCGGTATAGGCCGCGATCACCAGATAGTCGCTTGCCTTATCGTAGATCATGGATGCACGCGCATAATCGGGCTCATCCTTCTGACCGCTCTGGCACTTGGAGACGTTGGGGAGCTTCAGGCCCGTGTCACCAAGGCTTCTGGACATTTCGGCAAACGTCACAATTTCATAGTCCCAACTGTCAAGATCCATATCCGGATACAGCGTCAGCTCATACAGCTTACCGCTTTCCGTCAGGATGTAGAAGAAGTTTGCTCCACTTTCGTAGTAGCCAAGATCGTATGTGCCGCTTTCCTTGAAAGCAATCACCGCCATTGGGTCGCTTGCAAACTGGTTGAACGTAAAGGACTCTTTCACGCCGTTTTTGTCGAGCGTCTCAATTACTGTACCGTTTCCGGCAATTGCGACCATATCGCCAAGACCCGCATCACCATCAGCTGTGTAGCCAACTGGCGACTCGGCTGCATCCGACCAGAGCTGGTTTTTCGTCAGCGTGCCGCCCACGGTCTCTTCAAAGGTTTCGGGGTCAATGCTGAGCATGGTGCTGCCCTTGCGCGCCAGAATCACACCATCGTTCAGCGCAGCCGCGTCAATTTCGCTTACTGCACCGGAAAGCTTCTGCCAGTCGGCGGGGAGCTTTGTGCTGAAGCCCGACCAGTAGACATTGCTGTCGCTGCCATAGATGGCGGCGCGCAGATTCATTTCCGGGAACGGCTTGACCGTAACGGTGCAGGTCGCAGACTTGGTGGGGTCAGCCACAGACGTGGCCGTAATGATCGCCGTGCCAACCTTGTTCGCGGTCACAACGCCGTCCTTGACGGACGCAACGTCTTCATGATCTACCGACCATGTAACGCTCTTGTTCTTTGTCAGCCACGGATTGACGCTTGCGCGCAGGACAAGCAGGCTGCCCTCCATCGTGGTCACGTTGGTCATGTTCAGCTCCACACCGGAAACCGTATCGGTCTGCTCCAGCGTCAGGCTGTCGTCCGCGACAATATAAATGCCCTTGACGTGCGCAAACATCAGCGCGTTTGCCTCGTTTGCAAGACTTGCCTTGCCGGTATCCGGGTCAAGCACCCACAGCTCGTTGTCAAGGTCGCCGGTATTGACATATTCACCGGTCTGTCTATCCGTTCCATAGTAGCCGGCGGCCAGATAGATCTTGTCGCTCGCCTTGTCATAGGCCATGGAGGAATAGCCGGTTACGCGCACGCTCTTGCCGCTCTCGCCTGTGCCGTCGCACACGCCGTTTTCGGCAATGGGCTTGAGCGCCAGACTGCCGGACGCAATGTCATTCAGCGTCCACTTGTAGAGGTAGACATAGTTGGCGGTTTCGGAATAGCTTGCGCCGAAGTTCACGCCGTAGAAATTGCCATCCTTGTCGATGGTCATGGCGTGCAGCGACTTGTAGCCGTCGTAGTTCACAATATCGCTTTCCGGAACGCTCGGCGCGTCAACCGTCACGTTTGCAATTTGGGCAACTGCGCCGGTCGCCGGATTCAGGCTGTAGAGCTTGGAGCTGTCTTTCACCGGGCGTCCGGTTTCACGGTCAGGCACGCCGTTCGTGATCTTGCCGTACTCGGTGATAAAGTAGATCATCTGATCCTTGTCGTTATAGGCCATGTCAGCCACAAACTCATCATCCGCCATTTTGGAGTAGTTGGCAACCTTTACGCCGGTTGACCACTCGCCATGCTCGGTGGCATAGAAGCCGTCGTCGGCTGCGTAGAACACATAGCCGCCCGCATACGTCTCGGCATAGATCTCCTGCTCGGCAGGCGCTGCCGTTACAAGGCCGCTGCCCGTGCCGCTCTCGGCGTCATAGCTGACGGTAGCCGGGTCAATTTCCACCCAGCGCTTGCCGCTGCCGCGCACCTCGTTGGAGGTAAAGCCGAACATTCTGTTGCTGTAGTCCTCGGGCGTGCCGCCGTAGTAAACGTAGTAGCTCGATTCATTGCCCGCGTAGTCGCCAATGATTACGGTGACGTATTCGCCCGCCGTCTGATCGTTCAGCTCGAACGTCATCTCGGTTTTTTTACCGGCCTCGGCCTGCTCCGGCTGACCCTCGCCCAGAACAATGCTGCCCTTGCCCTTATGTACCTCGACATAGGCAATATACTGGTTGTCCTGCATTTCAATGGTCAGCTCGCCGCTTTCCAGATCCTTCTTCGCATCAAGCATCTCAGGCGCAGTGCTGTCCACGGTGAACGTATTTTCAATGAAAGCGCCGTCGCCCAGCTCGCCGGAGGAAATCAGCTCTGCAATCTGCTCTGCCGTCAGTTCGCCGTCCTGCTCATAATACTCGGGGATCATGACAAGGCCAGCGGTGAACTTGTCGCCCTCGTTCAGTCCAAGCGCCACCGGAGAAACTGCCGCACCAAGCTCATAGCCATAATTTGTCCATTCCGCATTATTGCTATAGTAGAACATGCTCGAAACCTGATTGTTTACGCCGCTGACTGTGATATTGCCGTCTGCCGTCTTGACATACGTCGCAACCGCAGCTGCATTGCGGATCAGAGTAAAGCCATACTGCGCAATGGTGGCGCTGCCGCTGATGGCCTCGCGGCCTGCGGGATATTCATCCTCAACCACATAGGGGTTGACGGTATAGATGCCGATATCGCTCGAGCCCGGATAGACGATGCCGGTATAATCGGTATAGTAGTCATAGCCGATGTACGAGCCGTGCGCGCCCGTGCCGTAGAGATCCTCAATCGCCGTGCCGCCGTCGATCATGGGCGCATCCGACCAGTTGCCGTAGAAGCCCAGAACCGGGATGGAGTGGACGGGACGCAGGCCACCGTCGGCGGTATTGTCGGTCTCCACATAGATGTAGCCCTCGACGTATGCGCCGTTTTCATACATGGCATTCAGCGTCTGCTTCTGCGCGTCGGTCAGCTTCATGGTAACGCTGACGTGGACGCTGCTGCCAACGGGAATTTCGATGGCGGCGGAGTTCAGCTTCACCAGCAGCAGATGCGCGTCATACGACGTGACCTTGCCGTCGGCATTCAGATCCGCAGCCGTCAGGTTGTATCTGCTGCCGTCGTTTTCACCGGCAACATAGCCGATGATTGCCTGCGCGTCCAGCGCGTCGGTCTTGCCGTCGCAGTTGACGTCGCAGTCAAAGCCGGAGACGATTTCGGTGTGGTCGCTGAAATCATATGTAAATTCCGCGTCCAGCGTCGTGAGGCACGTATCCAGATACGTCTGTCCATCCTCGTCCGCAAAGATGTCCTGCGTGAACAGGTCGGTGTAGACGTTATAGCGCTGTGCGCTGCCGGAGATGTTGTAGATGGTAAAGCCTGCGGTATACGTGCCATCGCAGTCGGGGTCGTCGCCGAACTCGGCCTTGACCTTACCGTCGGCGGCCGTGCCGCTCAGGTTTCTGTCCATCATGATATAGGACTCGGCGTTCATCGCGCTGTCCACATTTGCAAGACCCGCGCCCTGGTTGAGAACGGAGTACGGAAGTCCGGTGTCGGCCTCAATGATGGGCGAAGCCGTGGACATGAGCAGACTGTTGATCAGCTGACGGTTTGTCACGCCAGTTTTGCTCATGTAGCCGGACAGCGCTTCGTTCTCGCGGATGTACTGCGCCATCAGCGCAGCCATACCGGCGATCTGCGGCGCGGCCATGGACGTACCGGACATATTTTCGTATGCGTCCGCGCCGCCGAGCGTTGCGCCCTTTTCAACGTGCGTGCCGTTGACAGAATAGATGTTGCCGCCGGGCGCGGTGATTTCAGGCTTGAGCTCCAGGCTGCCCGGAACGCCCCAGGAGCTGAAATCGCTCATGCCGTAGTCGTTTGTGGGCTTGCTGACGCCGACTGCACTCGTCGCGGTCAGCTTGCCGGTGTAGTACGCACCGCCCTCTGCGGCCGTAGACTTCGACAGGATCATTGCGCCGTCAGCCTGTGTAATCGAAACGGCGGGCGCGGTGCGCGTATAGCTGCTCAGATCCATGTTGATTGTGCCGGGCTGATTGTTGTAGATGACAACAGCCCTTGCGCCCGCGTTTGCGGCGTTCGTGATCTTGTCCACAAAGCTGATTGTGCCGCGGCGGATGAATACGACCTTTCCGCTGACGTCAATGCCGTCAAAATCTGCCGCGTTGCCAAGCACGCTCTCCGGCATAAACACATAGTCCAGCTCGCCGCTCAGCGTGGTGAACGCTTCGTTTGCGTAGGTGGTTTCGCTGTAAAATACCATCTCGCCGCCGACGCTGAAATAGTTGCCGGTTGTGCCTGCGTTGTCAACGGAGGCAACCGCCAGCGAGTCGGAATACGTTCCGGGCGAGCCGCTGGTCTGGAACGAAACGTCGTTGCCATAGAGGTAGCCGTTTTGGGAGTTCTCTGCCCAGTCGCCGCTGTTGCCGGCGGAGATGCTGATGATTGCGCCCTTGTCGCTCAGTGCGTCAAAGCGCTTCTGAATGTCCGTCGCACGGGTGAAGCCGGGATCCGACGAGCCAAGCGACAGGTTGATCGAGTCGCAGCCAAGGACAATCGCGTCCTCAATTGCGGCCATGTAATCGGAGTCGTATGCGCCGCCGCCATAGCCAAAGACCTTCATCACGACCAGCTGCGCATCGGGCGCAACGCCCTGCACCTTGGCTGTTTCCAGCGCGTTCGAGAACGTGCCGTCGGCGTTTGCGATGTACTTGTTTGCTGCGGCGATACCGGCAACGTGCGAGCCGTGCTCGCCCTGCTCATCGTCCATGTGGGTGATTTTCGTATTCTTGTCCACATAGTTATAGGCAAACGGAATCTTGTCGTTACGCGTCACAGCGGAGGCCGTCGTGCTTTTCGCAATATTCAGCTGGCGAAACACATCGGCAATGCCCGCCGCATCCAGAACGCCGACGCTCTTTTTGTACGCGTCCAGCGTCATGCCCGCGTCCTTGGCCAGAAGCTCCATCGAGTGGTCATAGCCTGCGGCGCTGAATGACTGGTGGTCAATGTCGATACCGGTGTCGATGATGGCAATCTTGCTGCCAGCGCCGGTATAGCCCGCCGCCCATGCAGTGCTCGAGCCGATCTGCTCGGAAGAGGTGGCCATATTCGGATCATAGCGTTCTTCCTGCTTGACCATCGTCTCATAGCGGTTTTCCACATACACATCCGCAACGCCGGATACGGCCTTGATCTCGTCGATCTGGTCATAGCGGACGTTTGCCGAAATGAGGTTTGCCGCCAGCGTCAGATTCCACACAACGTCAATCGGCGCGTCCAGCGTCCGGTTGATGCGCTGGGTCAGCGAGTTCTGACGGTTTTTCAGCGTCTGACGATATGTTACCGCTGAATTGTTCTCGCCGATGCCGTCCAGACTGTACATGGCGACAGCAGGCTCGTCCTTTAAAACGATGGACACACGCACCGTATCATCGGGCGCGTAATCCGCCTCGTCACGTTCTGAGAACGTTTCCGGCTGTGAATCGAGCAGCGTCTGCGAAAGCTTCGTGGGCGCTGTCTCGCTCTCACCCGCTTCAAATCTCAGCTTCTGTGTCTGACTGCTTTCCGCAGCCGTTGCCGGAAGGGCAAAGCCTGCAAAAATTGCAACCACAAGCAGAAGTGAAAGAAGCCGGCTGGATAAGCGTTTTTTCATATGATTCTTTCCTCCGTTTTGGTGCTCGCCGCAGATGCGGCGGCCTCTGTCCAGCGGACAGTTGTCCGTCAGGCAGGCGTAAAAATCGGCACACTTACGCGTGCTGCATTTTCTCAGCATTATTCTAATCTGTTAACGTGTTGTCCGTCAAGCGCTTTAAAGCAAAAAACCGTTCAAATTTATGTACCGTTTTACGTCAACTTTTTATGCACTCTTTCAAGATTTCCAGAACATTTCCAACTTTAAGAAAATCTCGCCCACATGTTCAAGGGTGTATCCGAAAACGCATGATGTGACCGGCAGCGAGGGATTTTTTGAGCTACTTTGACAATGACTATCTGGATGTGCCAAGCTATGAGTTCTTGCAGCGCTATCCAAAGGTTTATCCTATACTATGCCTCATATTGAGGCCAACAGTGTCTATTTCTGGACAGATTATCAATATAGTGATTCTAAGCGATTTGATGTTAAGACTGTCACAAAAGTTGCAGAAGCAGTGTTTGGAAGCGATGTTGAAGTGCGAGAGCCGGTTTATGGGCAGGACATGGAGGGATACCAGAGCGGCGGCTTCTATGACAAGCCATTCTATATTGCCGAGCCAGAAAATCAGTCCAATGCGAAATTTACATCTTATCGTCTCTATACTAAGCGTGGCATGATTGAAGATTGTCGGCGGGCTTCTGGGTGGACCCATCTTGTGCAGAATTTGCGGGGGTAGTTGCAGAGTTCGCGTCTTTTTGCGGTGCGGCGCAGGCGACAAGTCCAAGGACCATTACCAGCGCAAGCAGGAATGCGAGTGCCTTTTTCATCATTTTTCCTCCATTTTTTGATATTCTTGTTGCCAAATAGCTATAATTGCATTACAATAAATTTACTAATTGTTGCAAAGTAGGATTGTTCAACAATTATACAGTCGAAAATTGGCGATATTGCACAAGCCGTACTTTTTATATGCAAATTGCGTGTAAAACAGCGAATATCACAAACGGAGGAAGTATATGATGGAGCGAGAGCAACTGCGCACGGTTTCAACTGTGGAGGCTGTCTCCACCGCACTTGAGGAGGACATTTATGCCCTGCGCTACGAAATGGGAGAAAAAATCAAGGAAACCGATCTGGTCCTTCGATTTAATGTCAGCCGCAACACGATCCGCGAGGCCGTGGCGTATTTGACATCAAAAGGCTTGCTGGAAAAGGTAACAAATAAAGGCATATACGTTAAGGAGATCATGGCAGCAGATATCGTTGAAATATTTCATTTGCGCCAGCTGCTGGAGGCAGAGGCGATCCGCGAGATCATCGCGTCCGGAGAGGTCCCGCAGCGGCTGCACGCACTGGCGGATGCCGTTTCGGAACGTGATCCGGAAAAGGAACGGATCGCAAATCTGAATGCAGATATGGCATTTCATGAGGGCCTGGTCGAGGCTGCCGGAAGCAAGCGCCTGACAAAGATGTATCAGGGACTTCTGACGGAGGTAAAGCTCTGTGTATTCCAGTCGCAGGCATTTGTTCCGGCTCGCTCCGAAAATATCGTGCGGCATTTTGATCTGCTGCGCGCGATGGAAGCCGGAGATCTTAAAGAGGCGCTGAATTGCCTTTCTGAGCACATTGAATCGGCGATCCAGTGCTACCAAAATGGCTTGCGCCAGAGAGTTCGCACAAAATAGGCGCCCGGACGATCAGCTTAAAATATATACGGCAAAACAAAAAGGAGATTTCCGCTATTCGGAAATCTCCCTAACTATATATAAATGATGTTTTCGTGGAGTCTGCAACTCTGCTACAAAACAAAGAAAAGCCCAGCACAGCAGGGCTTTTCCTTATATCCATATCGTTCAATAACACCAATTTTTACTGCGCAGAACATATCCCCACGGTTTTCAGCTGCGGCATATTGTGTGGCTTCAGCTACCATGCGAGTCCTGTTTGGACCCATTCCGGACGGCCACTCTGACTGCGCAAAGGCTTTGCATCAAGTCCTTTTTTGCACAAACACCTGTGCGCGTCTGCAAAAAATATATTATTTTCCATTTTTGCACCGAGGCAATTGCATTCAGATGTGCAATATGCTATAATGCAAGAGAAAATTGGGGTATTATCCATTCCATGGAGTGGCAAACTCTGCGAAAGCTTTGCCTGTGTATGAGCAAATCATTTGCGGCGATAAAATGATTTGCTTTTTGTTGCCCGGAATGATAGTAGGCACTTATTTGACATTTGCATTGCGTGCGGCAAAAGAAGGAAGTTCGATGAGAAAAGGTAGAAATGCGAAACAAGCGTTTATCGAGAGTGCGATCCGCGTTGTGGCGCGGGAAGGGCTGGACAAGGCGACGACAAAGGCGATCGCTGCGGACGCGGGCCTGAACGAGGCGTACATTTACCGCTGCTTCGAGAGCAAGGAAGCCATGCTGCGCGACGCCTTTCACATGGAGGATGTGAATTTTGCGTATTTTCTCAAGCAGCAGTTCCCGGCGATGCACGACGAGGACACGCCATGGAAAAGCCGGGCATTTCGGCTGTGGTCTGTGAGCTGGCGCTTCATCCTGGAAAGATGCGATGATTACTGCTTTTACCTCCGTTATTACTATTCTGCGAATTGCCGCAAATACGCCTATAAGGAGCATCTGGAGTGCTTTCAGGAGCTGTTCGCCGTCATGAGGCAGGTATTCCGGCCGGAGGCCAACGTGGACATGCTGCTGCATCAGGTCTTTGACACGATGCTGTCCTTTGCTGCGCGGGTGATCGGCGGAGAAATGCCGGATAACGACGAGACGACGCGCTGGGCCTTCGAGCAGATCTACAGCTTCGTAGCGCCCAACGTCCGGGAAGAGCTTCTGCGGACGGACACAGCGGCGGAAAAATGAGCATATAGCGAAAGCGCAATAGAGAAAACGCGAAAGGCGCGCCTTTCGCGTCCGTAGGGTACCCTACGGACGATATCTCTCTATATTGCGGATCATTGAAATGTGGGGATGTGGGACATATGGCGACAGCGGCGCCCAGCTGTCTGGCGGAGGAAGGCTCTGCCAAGGCAACGATTCAAGTGGCGAAGCCTGTATTGCAGCCCAAAAGGCTGTATCTGATATCCAAGCGTGTTTTTGATTTTGCTTTCTCGTTTCTGGGACTGCTGATCCTGGCGCTGCCGATGACGATGATCGCGCTCATCATTATGCTCGATTCGCCGGGTGCGCCGATCTTCAAGCAGGAGCGGCTCGGGCTTCACGGCAAGCCGTTTATGATCTACAAGTTCCGTTCGATGCGGCTTGACGCCGAAGAAAACGGCCCGCAGTGGGCGGACGAGCAGGATCCGCGGTGCACCCGCTTCGGACAGTTTCTGCGGCGGACGCGGCTGGACGAGCTGCCGCAGCTCTGGAATATCCTGCGCGGAGACATGAGCTTTGTAGGCCCGCGTCCGGAGCGCGCCTATTTTTACCGGAAGTTTGAAGAGTACATCCCCGGCTTTTCCAACCGGCTGATGGTAACACCCGGCCTGACCGGCCACGCACAGGTGAACGGCGGCTATTCCCTCAAGCCAGAGGAAAAAATCGTTTACGATATGGAATATATCGAAAAGCGCTCTGTTCGGATGGACCTGAAGTGTATTATCAAGACCATCTGCGTTGTCCTGTGCGGCGATGGCGCCCGATAAAGAGATATTCGGAGGACATTCCCCAACATGAATGAAAACAAGAATACATATGCTCCCGCAGGCGGCGCAGAGCTGTCCCTGTGGGACATCGTGCAGCTCCTGCTGAAAAAGTTCTACTGGCTGCTGCTGGCGGGCATTCTCGCGGCGGCAGGCGTATACGCGGTGGTAACGCTGCTCATTACGCCGACCTACGAGTCGAAGGTCAGCTTCTATGTATACAACAGCGCGAATAATACGCAGCAGACGGGAACGATCAACAACAGCGACCTTCAGGCTGCGGAAAGCCTTGCGACGACCTATTCCAAAATTCTGGAGAGCAATTCTGTCCTAGACGCGGTTCTGGAGGATCTGAATGTGGACGGAAGGCTGTCGAGAAAAGAGCTCAGCCGGATGATCAAGGTCTCCGTCGTTTCCAACACGCAGCTGCTCGAAGTCGTCGTTACCTCGACGGACGCGCAGTTTGCCTGCCGGATCGCGGACTCCTTCGGGAAGGTCGCGCCGACGGAGATCGTCCGCATCACTAAGGCGGGCGGTGTTGAGGTCGTCGATCGTCCGGAGGTGGCGGCCGAGCAGTCGTCTCCAAGGACGGTTTTTGACAGCGCGCTCGGTTTCGTTGTGGGCGCCATTCTTGCCTCGCTCGTGCTCGTGGCGCGGATGCTCTCCGACACGACGATCTACCTGCCGGAGGACATCGAAAAGCTGACGGGCATGACCGTACTGGGCCAGATCCCGGATATCAACGTTACAGATAAGAGCTACACCTATTGGGAGCTGACGGAAGGAGGCACGGCACGCAATGAAGCCGAAGAAAGCAAGCAGCAAGGCGGCAAGTGAAGCCGTCGCCGTCAACCGCAGACGCCTCCTGAACAATGCATCGCCGTTTGCGATCAAGGAGGCCTATGTCAAGCTCCGCACCAGTCTGATGTTCTGCATGACGGCAGACAAGGAGCGCGCCTGCAAGACCTTCGCCATCACAAGCTCCAAGCCCTCGGAGGGCAAGAGCCTGACGGCGGCCAACGTTGCGATCAGCTACGCGATGCTTGGAAAGAAAGTCCTGCTGATCGATGCGGATATGCGTAAGCCGACGCAGCGCAAGCTTTGGAAGGTGGAGCTTGCGGCGGGCCTCTGCGATTTTCTGGCGAAGATCTGGAAGCTGGAGATCGCAAAGGTGCAGGATCTTCCGCTCTGGATCGTCTGTACGGGAACCATCCCGCCGAATCCGTCGGAGCTGCTGGCTTCCGACCGAATGAGAGCATTTGTAAGCGAATGCGCCAGAGTCTATGACTATGTTATCATCGATACGCCGCCGATCAACACGGTCGCGGACGCACAGATCGTTGCGACCTATGTGGACGGCGTTGTGCTCGTGACCAAGTCCGGCTATACGACGTCGGACGAGCTGAACGCCGCGATCGAAGCGGTGCATCAGGCGGGCGGCAATCTGTGCGGCGTGGTGCTGAACGACCTGAATATGAAGTCCGTGAAGTATTCGTACAAATATAAGTACAGCGATAAGTACGGATATAAGTATGGATACAGATACGGAGACAAATACGCCTACTCGGACGCCAATGAGACGCACTGAGGGTATGATCGACCTGACGCTGGACTATCATGCGCATGTGCTTCCGGGCTGTGACCATGGGAGCGACGGCGTGGAAACGTCCCGGAAGCAGCTTGCGATGGCAGCTGCGGCCGGAATACGGACGGTCTGTGCGACGCCGCATTTCTACCCGCACAAGGAGTCCATCCCTTCCTTTTTGCAGCGCCGGGCGGAGTCAGCCAGGCTCCTGCGCGAGAGCCTGACGGCGGATGCGCCACAGCTCCGGCTCGGCGCGGAGGTGCTGATCTGTGACGGGATGGAGCGGCTGGACGGACTTTCCCGGCTGTGCCGCGAGGAAACGGACGAGCTGCTGCTGGAAATGCCGTTTTATCAGTGGCCGGAGCCGGTCTGGGAGACGCTGTACCGGCTTCTGGAGCGGCGGGATATCCGAATCGTTCTGGCGCACGCCGACCGGTATCCGCCGGAGGATATCGAGCGGCTGATCGAAGACGGCGTGCCGTTACAGCTCAATGCGGAATGCCTGACAAAGCCGCTCCGGCGCAGGCGATATCTTTCGTGGATCGAAAGCGGCGCGGTGCAGTATCTGGGCAGCGATATCCATATGCTCGGGAAGGGCTACCGCGATTTTGAAAAATGCAGGAGCCTTCTGGAAAAGAGAGGCTGAAAGGAAGAGAGGCGGGAAAATGGATGCAAAAGGGGAGCGACCTCTGGTCTCCGTGATCATGCCTGCCTATAACGCAGAAAAATACATCGAAGAGGCTATCCGCTCCGTGCTCTCGCAGACCTATACGAATTGGAAGCTGCTGATCCTGGACGACGGCTCGACCGACCGGACGGCGGAGCTCGCGGAGAGGTTTGCAAACGCGGATACCCGCATCCGCCTGCTCCGAAATCCGCAGAACATGGGCGTGGCCCGGACAAGAAACCGCGGCTTCGACATGGCGAATGGAGACTGGGCTGCGCTGCTGGACAGCGATGACGTATGGCACAGCGACAAGCTGGAAAAGCAGCTGGCCGCCGCAGAGCGCTCCGGCGCGGACATGATCTACTGCTCGTATTCCATGATGGACGCCGATGGCCGAAGGATATCGGATTTTATCGTGCCGGAGCGGACCAGCTACGCCGCGATGCTGGAGGAGAGCGTGCTGAGCTGCTCGACGGTGCTGCTGTCCAGGAGCATTTATTCCGAGTATCGCTTTTCGACGAATTATTATCACGAGGACTACGCGCTCTGGCTCCGTCTGCTGCGGCTGGGCTTTACCGCCTTTGGATGCAGAGATGTGCTCGCAGATTACAGGATCCTGAAGGGCTCGCGCTCGAATGACAAGCTGAGATCCGCAAGGCAGCGCTGGTTCGTCTACAGGAAGGCGGAGAAGCTGTCGCTCGCCAGATCTGCGCATGCCTTTGCGGGCTATGTCCGGCGCGGGATCGCAAAATACAAGAGAGTGTGAGATGAAGACCACAGAGCAAAAAAGAGAATTATCTCCCCATCAGGCCCTCCTTCTGGAGATGCTGAAGGATTTTGACGCGGCTTGCAGAAAGCATGCGATCCGCTATCAGCTTTTTGCGGGCACGGCGCTTGGCGCGGTGCGGCACAAGGGCTTTATCCCGTGGGACGACGATCTGGATGTTATCCTGCTTCGCAGCGAATATGACCGTTTTTTTGAGGAGGCGGCACCGGAGCTGGATCCGGAGCGCTATTATGTCCAGCGTGAGGGCGGACCGCACTGGCCGATGCAGTTTTCCAAGCTGCGGCGCAACAACACCGCCTGCATGGAAAAATACCACCCAAAGGATCCATGCATCCATCAGGGCGTCTATATCGATATTTTTCCCTGTGATAATCTTTCCGACGCTCCGGCGATGCGCCAGCTGCAATTTGCCGCAGCTAAGGTCGTGATCGCCAAGGCGCTCTATGCGCGGGGATACGAGACGGACAGTATGGCGAAAAAGCTGTTCATGCAGCTCTGCCGACCGCTTCCGCGCGGACCGCTGGAACGGCTGTGCATGAGAAAAGAAGACACGGCTTCGCAGATGGTGCACACCTTCTTTGCAGCCGGAAAGAAATATGAAAAGAATGTTTTTCCGCGAAGCTGGCTGGAGGAAAGCATGGATATGCCGTTCGAGGACGGCACGTTTCCGGTCTCCGCGCATTATGATGCGCTCCTGACGCGCCTGTATGGCGACTATCACCGCCTACCTGCTCCGGAGGAACGCAAATGCAAGGAGCATGCCGCGATCCTTGATCTGGAGCACTCCTATGTGGAGCATCTGGAAGAACAAAAAAATATGACGTTTGAAGTTCATACGAGAAGTATTCGATAAAGGAGAAAGTTGTGCCCACAAAGGAACGCAATGGTTATCTTGATTTTGTTAAGGGATTTGCCATTTTCCTAGTGATTTTTGGACATGCATTACAGTATGGAAGCGGCGATAGCTTTTTGACGCAGGAGCTTTATTGGGATGACCCACTCATGAAGGCAATTTACAGTGTACATATGCCTTTGTTTGCAGCGGTCAGCGGTTATTTTTACTGGTTTGGCTTAAATCGACGCGGGCCGATAAAGGCCGCATGGAACAAAATACAGCAGTTTCTTCCGGTTTGCATCGTGTGGGGCACGATACTATGGATCGCGCATGGCGCAGCCGGGAAAGGCTGGGGGCTGAAAACACTCATTAGGCTGTGTATTACTGATTACTGGTTTCTCTGGACGATCATGATCGCTTCCGTAGTGGTTTCCTTTGTGCAATGGACAGCGCAGGAACGGCGTGTGATGCGGGTAATGCTGTATGAGGCTGCCTGTGCAGTGGCGTTTCTAACGCCTGATACTTACTGGTTCAATGCGCATAAATTTATGCTCGGCTATTTTGTAATGGGCTTCTTCTACGGAAAATACGGCTGCAGTTGGCTGCAAAAGCCAGTCGCAATGCTTGTCTCCGTAGCTGCATGGTGTGCAATGATTCCCTTTTACACAAGAGAGGCTTACATATACCTGAGTGGATTTACACTCATGGGAAAGGAGAACTGGCTGAAACAGCTTGGTATCGACATCTATCGCTTCGCGGTCGGCGCAGCTGGGGTTGTGATGCTGCTGTGCCTGCTGAAAAAGCTTTATGAAAAAATGAGGATCGGCTGGTTCTTTGGCGCTATTCGAAAAGTTGGCGAGAGATCCCTTAGCATTTATATCTTGTCAACATACATATTTACTGATCTGCTGCCGTATTTGACACAAAATGCAGAGGTCAATTATCTCCTTACATTATTGGAAAGCGTTGTAATGCTTGCGTTTTGCTGCGCAGTGGGTTCACTGCTGCAAAGGTCAAAAATGGCAGCGCGGCTGCTGCTTGGATGCAAATATTAGGTCGATTTGAAAAGAGCTGAAAACACTTATGAGCTTAGAGTCACCGCGAGTGCTCGTTGTCAGTCACAATGTGTTCAGCAATTCGGGGAACATGGGGAAAACCATGATGCGAATGCTGGGGGGCATCCCGCCGGAGCGCCTTGCGCAGCTGTATTTTCACCAGGAGATCCCGACTCGGAAATGCTGCCTGCACTATTTTCGGATCACGGACAGCGATATCCTGCACTCGGTTTTTACGCGCCGTGCGCGATACAAGAAATTTGAAGAAAAAGACATCGATGAGTCTGTTATGCGCAGCAGGACAGATACGGGAAATCTTGCGAAGGTTTATCAGTTTTCCAGACGCCGCACACCGATGATCTATCTCTTGCGCAATTGGATGTGGACGTTGGGAAAATGGAAAACAAAAGCGCTGAGAGAGTGGACAAAGAGCTTTGCGCCGGATGCCATTTTTTTGGCGGCGGGTGATTATGCATTTCCATATCATATTGCACTTTACTTGTCAAAACTCTTGGACGTTCCGATCATCATGTGGTGTGCTGATGACTTTTTCATTGAACCAAGGAGAAATGGAAAACTGCTCCGAAGAATACAATGCAGGAATTTACTGGACCTGGCGAGAAAAGCGACAGAGCGTTCAAAGAGCGTTATTGCCATCAGCGATGCGATGCAGAGAGACTATGAGCAGCTATTCGGATTCCCGGTGCAGACGGTTCGCATTTCCGGTGAAGAAAATCGATTTTCATTGCCAAGGGATCAGCGCTCTGGAATTGTCTATGTCGGGAATTTGGGCATCCACCGGATCGATCCATTGATAGAGCTTGGATGTGCGCTCAGAAAGGCGAAAATTCCGGGCTTTGAAACGATCTGCGTGTATTCCGGCGAGCAAAAGCCGGAGACACTGCAGCGCATCAACGAGGAAAACGGACTATCCTTCTGCGGCTATCTGGCAGGGGAAGAAGTGGAAAAGCTCCTTGGTAGGAGTAAATTCCTGATCATTATAGAAGCTTTTGGAAAAGAGGCTGTCTGCCGGACACGGTATTCTCTTTCTACGAAGGTCGCCGAAAGCCTGCGCAGCGGCGCTTGTATTTTGGCATACGGTCCGCAGGATGTTGCATCGATCAGCTATTTGCAGCATTATCAGGCAGCATGCATTCTCAGCTCCGCGGGAGAGTTGCCCGGGGCGGTAAAGCGCTTGTGTGCCGAGCCGGATGCGTACACAAATTATGTGCGCACGGCAATGCAGCTGGCAGATCGGTTTCATAATGCAGAGAAAATCGAAAAAATGATGAACGATATTCTGCAGAAGGCAATTGAAAGAGTACCGAAAACAGATATGGAGGTCAATAAAGAATGAGAAAGCAAAAGAAGAACAGCAAAAACGTCAAGCGCTTGCGAGGATGCGCTGCACTCCTGCTATGCGGCTTGCTTGTGTGCGGAATGCTGGCAGGATGCAGCAAAGCAGATGTGCAAAAGGATACACAGAACACCGGTTCCCCAGTTGAGGCTGAGGATATCCTGATCCAAACGAGCTATGGTACACTGCATTATCCTGGGAACTGGCAGGAATATGTTACCATTCGGCAGGAGCAGAGCGGCAGTGTTGTTTTGGTCACCTTTGAGACCGAGATCGATGGCGCAAAGTATGAATTGTTTAGGATCTCCATTGGGCAGGATGAAGGCAGCGTTGTCGGCAGCATTACGGACGACAGCGGAACACAGAGAAATGTCTATTTGAATGTGGATGAGGCTCCGGATGAGAGCAGCGTAGGGGAGGGAGAAATGAGCCGCTACTACGCCATGCAGGAGGACTTAAATTATCTGATCGATCATTTGAAATAAAAGGAAGGAGAGCAGAACATGAGAAGCGGAAAGACGAAAAGAAGCATATCGGCGATACTCGTCTTGGTACTGCTGCTGTCGGCGCTGCTGCCCGTGACCGCGTATGCGGCGGACGAGCAGACGAGCTGGGATGTGGAGCAGGACTACGAAGAGGCGCTTGCACCCGGCCAGGAGGATATCTGGGCCGGGGCGGAGGAAGAGCTTCCGGAGAAGCCATTTGAAGAAGCGCTCCCGATGGAGGAGGAGACGCCTGCTGCGGAGACGGTTGCGGACTACGCGGCGTTCCTTTCTGGCCTGAAGCTCCTGGAGGGCTACGCCCAGACCTACGCGGAGGAAAATGCGGGCGAGAACGTCAATGCGCTCATCATCAACTTCATCCGCACGGGCGTTGAGCGCTACACGTCCGGCACATGGGAGATGGTCTGCGGCAAGGAAAACACAGCCTTTACGGCCTATGTTGCCGAGCGGGACGCAGCGAACGGAACCTCGGCGACGGCGCTGAAGAACATCGAGAACTTTGCGCTGCCCAACGGCGATCCGGCTGACCTCGGCCATGTGTTCGGTGCGATGGATGTGGCGAACTACGCGAAGGTGCAGGGCATGACGGAAGCCGCCGTACAGGCCCGCGCCGACATGGGCAGCTGGGCCGGCGATATCACCGACCTGATGTACTGCGCCGAGAACGTGGACATTCCTGACAGAGTGAACACCTCGGAGACGGATGTGGACGTTCTTGCGGACAACATCCGGGCAAGATACCTCGGCGTGCCCTACAGCACGCTCAATGAGGTCGATCATTCGTTTACCGATACCGACCTCTATGGCGATATGGATGCGTTCTATCTCACAACGGAGATGAATCTCGGCGGAAGCCTCAGCACGCTCGCTGAGAATTACTTTACGGCTGGTCTTACGGATGAAAGCCGCGCGTCGTATTTCCTGATCAACCGTCTGGGCGGCATGGTCACCAAGGACGGTATCCGGAGCAAGGTCCTGAGCACTTATACCGGGAATACCCTGATCGGTGCGCTGGAAAGCTCGTATTCTCTGACCGACCTTCCCAACTATGAGACGCTCCGCAAGGCGTGCTGCTATGCCTTTGCGGACTATCTGTTCGATCTGGCCGGCGACCCGAACGGCACCGACCCGGTCGATCCGGACCCGGAGCCCGATCCGGAACCCGACCCGGATAATGCTTACTATTCCGTGTTCTCGTCGGATACGACGACGGTCGTTCCCGGCGTGACGCAGACGATCAACTACGCGCTGACAAAGGACGATAAGCAGATCGTCTATTACATTGCCACGGTCGATATCTCCCGCGACGATGTGAACGTCTACGCGAACTATCACGCAAATGATCCGTCGCTCGGCTGGGCGATGTCCCGTGTCTCCGACCAGATGGCGGCGGCCCAGAAGCGGCATTCCGATCCGTCCGATGCGGCGAATTATGTGGAGCATTACAATGCTGTGGTCGGCGTCAACGCGGACTTCTATAACATGACGACCGGCGCTCCCAGCGGCGCGCTGGTCATGGAGGGTGTCGAATACCACAGCGGCGCATCGGCGAACTTCTTTGCGATCCTGAAGGATGGCACGGCCATGATCGGCAGCTCCGGTGAATACGACTCCTATAAGGATCAGATCCAGGAGGCCGTCGGCGGCAGCGTCTATCTGGTCAAGGACGGCAAGTCTGTTGTGAACAGCTCTGCCGACTACTATAACAGCCGCCATTCCCGCACCTGCGTCGGCATCACGGCGGAGGGCAAGGTTGTCCTGATGGTGCTCGACGGCCGTCAGGAGCCGTTCTCCGCAGGCGGCAGCGCAGAAGAGCTGGCGCAGATCATGCTGGACGCGGGCTGCGTGACTGCCATCAATCTGGACGGCGGCGGCTCTACCACCTTCGTTGCCAAGCAGGAGGGCAGCGACACGCTTACGGTCGTAAACCGCCCCTCCGACGGCTACGAGCGTTCCGTCAGCTCCTCGCTGATGGTCGTTTCCACTGCGCCGGTCTCTACGGAGTTCGATCATGCACTGATCACCTCTGCCTATGACTACCTGACGGTCGGCACGGCGCTTCCACTTGCGGCCTCCGGCGTCAGCGTGTCCGGCAGTGCGGCGGAGCTTCCGGCGGATGTCACTTGGCGGTCTGCGGACGAGACCATCGGCACGATCTCTGAGGACGGCGTATTTACCGGCGTCAAAAAGGGAAGCGTGGAGGTGCAACTCCTGTCCGGCGAGACGGTCATCGGCAGCAAGACGCTCAACGTAGTCGAGCCGAACGGCCTGAAATTCTCCAAGACGAGCATCAATGCCATCTACGGCAAGCCGGTATACCTTCCCCTGATCGCTACCTACAATGAAAATCCCGTTGCGATCCGCGCGGAGGACATCACGTTTGAGCTGAGCAGCAGCGCGGCAGGTACGGTTGAAGCTGTGAGTGACGGCTTTACATTTACCGGCGTGGAAAGCTCCGGACTGAAAAACACGACGGTGACCGCAATGGTTACCCGCGACTATTCCATCAGCGCGTCGATCAAGGTCGCCATGTACAGCGAAAATCAGGCGATCTTCGACTTTGACAACGCGACGAGCGGCGACCGGACGTTTGCATGGACGCGTGAGGTCACGAACGCGGAATACATCCCCGGCGGCGACAGCGAGGTCGACCGCTATCATGTGATCGATCCCAGCCAGCCTATGAACGTTACCTATGTTTTCGGTCTGGACATGATGACGATCAAGGTCCCGGAGAAGCTGGAGCCTCTGCTGGCGATGGTCGCCGGCGGCGACATTTCCGGCATCACGGCATGGGATCTGCTGCTCCAGCTGGCGGAGCGCGTCAGCAAAAAGACCGAAGTGACGGTAAAGTTCCAGTTTGACCAGAACGTGGCTGTGGACATCAGCGGCCTGACGGTGTCGAACGATTACTTCACGCTGACCTCGGCGGAGCTGGATGAGAACAACCTTCTCACCGTCAAGTGCAACTTTGTCAAGCAGAGTCAGGCCATCGATCCCGATACGGCCAACCCCATCTGCATCCTCAGCGGCGTGCAGCTGTCCGCCAAGGACGGCGCACAGTGGGATGATAATCAGTGCCTGAGCATCGAGAACTCCGGCTCGATCGGCTACGACATCTATCTGGGCGCGAATGCGCTCTACAGCATGGCCTGCCAGACCTCCTTCCAGGAGCAGTACGGCATTTACCCCTATGAGGAGCCGGAAAACACCACGCATCCGCGCGGCGGCCATTTCTACTGCGAATCGTATCAGGATTTCACGGACCGCTTCGTTCTGGACAACGGCTCGTGGACCGGCTGGAAAACGGTCAACGGCGTGTCCTACTACTTCATCGACAATCAGGCGCTGAAGGGCATCCACAAGGTCCCCGGTCTGAATGACGAAGGAAACGAGTATTTCTATCAGTTCAATGAAACGACCGGCGCCTGCGAGGGCAAGGTCACGGGCCTGATCGAGCTGGACGGCGCGCGCTATTACGCCATCAACGGCGTGCCCAAGTCCGGCTGGTGGAATCTGACGGATGAAAACGGCGAGGAAGGCTATTATTACTTTGATCCGGTCAGCTTCAAGGGCCTGAATGGAAAGACGCAACGCTTCTTCGCAAATCTGACCTATGAGTTTGAGAACGGCAAGCTGATCCACGGCGCGTGGCTGGAAACAGATTATGGCACGAGATATTATTTTGGTCCGACCTATGTATATCATAAGTGGTTTACAGTCGATGGAAACCTTTATTACTTTGCACAGGACGGCTATCGCTATGAGGGCCTTCGCTATGTGAAGGAAGTCAACAACCACGACGATCCAGGATATTGGTACAATTTCGGCGAGGATGGCATTTGTCAAGGTGTTTATCAGCATACAGGATTGTTTGAGCTGAACGGAAATACCTACTATACGATCAACGGTATGGTTTGCAACGGCCTGTATAAGGCAGAAGACGGATATTACTATTATTTTGCCAGCAATTATGCAGCAGTTAAAAACGGCCGCTACTGGGTGTCCTATCCGAATGACACAGGTTTTGCGGAAGCATTCTATGACTTCGATGAGTACGGACATCTGAAGCTTCAGACGAATCCGGACTATAACGGAATTGTTGAGATCGACGGAGTGCTTTACTACTATGTGGATGGCATTCCGACCTATGCGGGCCTGATCCAGATCGAGGGCGATTATTACTATGTCAACAGCTCCTTTAAGGTCGTTACCACGCTGCATTACTGGGTGAATCGTACCAACGGGCTTCTTCCTGCGGGCTTCTATGACTTTGGCCCGGATGGCAAGATGATCAAAGAGCCTACGCCAGATCCAGATCCGAAACCGGATCCCGAACCTGATCCCGAAAAGAAGAATGGCATTGTAAACGAGGACGGCGAGCTGTACTACTACGTCAACGGCGTCAAGACCTACGCGGGCCTGATCCAGATCGACGGCGACTACTACTATGTCAATAGCTCTTGCAAGGTCGTTACGACGCTGCATTATTGGGTCAATCGCACGAACGGTCTGCTTCCCGCTGGCTTCTATGACTTCGGCGCGGACGGCAAGATGGTGAGATGACCGAATAAGCCATGGGGTATGGCACGTTTAACGCCATACCCCATGGAGAGAAACCTTTCAATGGGGGTATGTTTTGCTTAATCACTTAACAGTAATTTTCTGGACATTGGCATATGTAATCATTGTTCTGTGCGGAATTCAAAATAGAAAATCCCATCTATTGCTTATGCCATTGATAGCAGGAAGTTTAAATTTTGCTTGGGAGATTAATGCGCTGCTGCTTTCGAGAGGTTTTTATGGGCATGTCCTGTGGGCAGTATTGGACATTTTTATCGTCATTCATAATGTTCGGTTTCTGGAAAAGAGCAAGCGTATAAAGTACCTGCTGTTCATTGCTGTTCTTACTTTCGCCATGTATGGAATGTTCCGTATTCCTAATGTCGATGGACAAAGGATTTCGGTCTTTGCCATAGATCTCATTATGGCAATTGAGTACGTCCTGTGCGCAAATCGCACCCCAAGGAAGAATTTCTGTCGGGGTATTGAAACTCTTGGGAGATTTGTTTGCGTGGCTATCCAATATGCAGAGTTCTTTATTTGTAGCAGTTTGTGGTGTAATAGTGTTGCTTCTAAATTTGTTCTATTTGGCTATTTGCTTAGAGCAGAGTTCTCATAGCCGGAAGAAGGTGCAAAGATGATGGCATGGCTTCAAACGAATTCACTGTATCTGCTGCTAACAGTAGGAACTATCTTCAATGTGTTCTGGCTGTACAGGATGCGGCGGCAGCTCCAAATGAAATGGTATGCCGTACTGATCCTTTCGGTATTGCATACTGCGATTGGCGTATGCAGCGTGAAAGCCTTTGCGTTTCTGGAAAGCGGCGATATAGGAAACATGAGCCTCTTCGGCGGCATTTTCTTCATGCCGGTCGCCTATTACCTCGGCGCGAGGCTGACAAGGCGGGACAAGAAGGATGTTTTTGACGTCCTGACGGTCTGCATGATCTTTACATTGATGTGTGCGCGCGTCAATTGCATCTTCTCAGGATGCTGCACGGGCCTGCGCATCCCGGGGACGCAGCTGCGCTTCCCAACAAGAGAGCTGGAAGTCCTCTATTACATTGTAATGCTGATTCTGGTGATCCCAAAGGCGCGGAAAAGAGAGCAGGCGGGCGGGATATACCCGCTGTACATGGCCTCCTATGGAGCGTTCCGGTTTGTGATCGAGTTTTTTCGGACGTCCTCCTCTGGAACGCTCTTCCATCTGGCGCATGTATGGGCGGCGGCCGCGTTTGCGGCGGGACTCAGCATTTACATAGAAATCAAACCGCGGAATCAAAAGAGAAAGAGGGTATTCAAGAAATGAAAAACACATGGAAGCGATTCCTTTCGCTTGTGCTCTGCATGTGCATGGTCATGGCACTGCTTCCAAATGTGACCATGACAGCGTTTGCAGCAACCAGTGGCACAGTGACAGGCTTAGCCGACGAGAACATTGGACTGAGTTTTACAGGCGACGCAGATGATGCTTGGTCGGCCAATGG
>OGYJ01000837.1_pt1 | contig 27858 bp, 30 predicted proteins | sample 1576531 | NCBI WGS metagenome assembly OGYJ01 (sample SAMEA3541574, study PRJEB24748) | human gut metagenome | biome: human gut; feature: human-associated habitat; material: faeces | place: China | collected 2012 | reverse complement strand
CGGCGCTGACACCCAAGGAGCAGGGCTTGCTTCTGGAAACCATCGACAGCGAACAGGCCACCCCCTCACTCTCGCAGGCGCAGCGGATGAAAAAGCTCAGTCAGAGCGGCGAGCTGAACGAGGATACCATGCTCTCCATTATGATGGAGCAGAAGAAACCGGAGAAAAACGACATTAACTCTGCTGTTCGGCAGATATGCGATATATGGCGCAAAACCATCTCCTTCCTGTGAGTAATTATAATATTTTGCTCTGATTTATGCAAGAATTCCAGCATCCCCGTTTTTAAACTGCCGTTTATAAATTTTTTTGGAAAACGGTTTGATCGATTTGTTTTTTTCGCTCCGGTTTGTGAAATAGGGGGTATCCCCAATTCTGGGGACACCCACATTCTAGTGGGTCTGCGCAATTTTGAGCAGACCCCTTCGTATGTTTTTCGTACAAAGGCAGAGCGATCGTAATTCGGTACGGTAAAAGCGGCGATTCCTCACTTTTGAGGACACCTCCCCGCGTCAAATATGACGCACCCGTGCTTGAAAATTTAAGCACCCTGTTTCGCAGCTGAAAATTCAGCGATAAAAAATAAGTCCCGAGCGGGACAAAATCAGAAAATACGGTAGAACAATAACTATAGAAAATGCAAAGGAGTTTTTCACATGAACGAACAAGACATTATCAACCTGATCCTCGGCGAGCCTGACGGCGACTTTCATGGAACAGTTCCCAGCGAGGGCAAACGGCAGCAGTTTGACCGGCTGCGCGGCCACGCCGGGGCGCTCATGCGCCATACGCACGGAACCCTGACCATTGAAGAGCCGACGGAAACTCGCTCCAGCGCCAGCCTGACGCTCGACGTGCCGCTTCCCGTCGTGGTGCTGAACGAATACGTCCGCAAGCATTTTTCCATGCTCATGGAACTCAGCGACAGCGTATCCCTTTCAAACGCTGGCAGCAGTCTGCGCATCGGGTGTACCGTCTGCGGGTTGTGGGAGAAGTGACGGCAGAACGTGTACGGCTGGAGAAGTGCTTCCAGATTAGGGCAATCTAACCGACGTTTCATAATTGTAAAACCACGCCGTCAGCACCTGCGCAGACGGATATGCTCTGACCATCGCGTTGGTCGTTACTCCCACTGCAAAGTTTCCTGTATCTGAGAATCTGCAAATTTGAGCTATGCACCGCGAAGCAGCTGAAAGCCAAGTTTTCGCCCGACTCCATAAATGAAAAACCGTGAGAATGCCACTCTGGGCCTCTCACGGTCTTTTATGAGTTCTTATGAGTCCGTCTGCTACTTCGCCGCCGGTCATGCAGACGGCAGGCAGGCCGCCTCCCTATCGTGTATATGATGCGGCGGTCTCCGACGTCCGGACTGGGGTTCCTCACGATCGCCGGATGCCGCCTTCACGCAGAAGCCCGTTCATGCCATGTGCGCAATGCCCTTTCTCCGGGTGCGGGATGGTCGCAATGAATTCTTCCGTGGCTCTCTATGACGATCCAGTATTTCATGGGGCTGTTCTTGCGCTTCATAGGCGTCTCAAGAGTGCCGTGCGCCGCTCCTTCGGGCTTGGGGCGCTCAGACAGTCATGCTTCAGCTGTTCACTGTGTGCTGCATCGTCAGTCTCGCCTTGTGCTGTCGCTCTTGCTGTGGGCGCTGCTTGCTGTGCGGATGTCGCTCACTGTGTGGATGCCACTCACTGTGTGGATGCCACTCACTGTGTGGATGCCACTCACTGTGTGGATGCTACTCGCTGTGTGGGTGCTGCTTGCTGTGTGGTTGGCTTCACGTTCAGGCTGGCGCTGCTTATACTCTGCGGCAAGCTCCGGGCCTCACCCCTGCCGGCTTCATGCGCCTGCTGGTTTTAGCCAGTCAGTTTCTGTCAACGATTGCAAGGGTTTTCCCAAGCGGTGCAAGCAGCTTCAGGATGGTGTCGATCTGCGGGTTCGATGTTCCGCGCTCCATTCGCGCAATCACAGGCTGCTTTACCCCGCTCAATTCCTCCAGCTTCTTCTGGCTGATTCCCTTTTCCTGCCGTGCCTTAATGATCTCACCGATAAGTGCAACGCGGAGATCACTTTCCGTGCGCTCCTCTGGTGTCAGCAGCGTATCAATAAAGGCCATTGCATCACTGCCGATAGCAGGATTATTTCTGCTCATATTCAATTCCCCTTTCTAGCATATCTGCATATTCGCGCCGCGCCCGCTCCTTTTCTCGCTCGGGAGTCTTGGGCGTTTTCTTGACGAACTGGTGCAGGAGAACAAAGCTGTTATTTATCCAAGCGACAAATAGAATACGGTCTTGCAATGGACGCAGTTCCCAAATATCGCCCTCAATGTGCTTCGTGTACGATTCACCGGCGCGCGTTCCATATTCACTTAAAACCTTAATATAATCACGAATCTTATTCAGCTTAATCCGGCTGTTCTTGTCTTTCCTTGCGGCCAATTCCTCCAGGTATTCTCTCACCGGCTCATGGCCGCTTCTGTCTCTGTAAAAATGGACGTTATACAAGGGCATCTTTCCCCCTCTCACTGCTATTATATGCATAAGTTATTGCGTTGTCAAGTACTTTTAAGTTATTGTTTCAAAGAGAATAAAGGCCGGAGAGCATTTCCCTCGGCCTTTTGTGTATCTCGATCTTATAATTCCAAGCCCTGTATCGCGTTCTCATACAGGAATGTTTTCAGCGGCTCGGCCTCGGCGGTGTTGTAGTAGTTCAGCAGCGCTTCGTTGAACTGCTCCATGTTTTGATCGCGAATGGTCAGGACGCCCGCCCCGGCTTGGAGCAGGATCTTGTTTGCCAGCGTCAGACTGGTGCGCTTGTTGCCGTCCCAGAAGAGCTGCCCGCGCGTACCCCAGCAAAAGGTCGTCAACGCCTTTTCTGTAGCCGAGGTATCGGCGGCAAGGATCGCGGCCAGCTCTGCCCGGACAGCTGCTTCCTGCGGCACAGGCGGCGTGTAGTCCGTGCCGGAAATGGCCACGCTGCCGGTGCGCAGTTTGCCCCATTCCAGCGCTTCGTTGCGGGCAATGAACTCGTTCAGCTTGCAGAGATATTCCAGCGTGACCGGCTCGTTGATCGAACCCATCAGAAAGCGCCAGGCGTCACGCATATTCAAAATCGCCTGGATATCGTCGAGCTGCACACCGGGAACGTTGACGCCCCCCAGAATGGTCTTGGTCTGCGGGAAGGTCACGGCGCGGTTTTCCATCTTCATTCCGCAATAGACGTTTTCGTCCCACTTTTTCTTTGCGAGGAAACGGCTCTGCTCCGGCGTCAGATGGTATCGGTCAGCGTAGGTCATTCTGCTTCACCGTCCTTTGATCCTTCGGCGCGAAGAAGATACTGCTGAAGCTCCAGCACCCACGCCGGGCGGAGATCGCCGACAAGCAGCAGCTCGCCGTTTTTGTACTCTGCGACCTCGACAAAGCCGTTGTCATTGTCGAAGAAATGCGCCTCGTCGCAGTACGGCAGCACCTTCGACACGGCCTCCCAACGGCCCGCAAAACGGCGTAAGACATCTTCCGTGCCGATGTTATGCCCGCCGCGCTTCACACGGTTTGCGATGCGTGCAAGGCTCTCCTCCGGCGTGTCAAGGCCGACATAAAACAACCGGACGGTATAACCGTCCTGCTTGGCTCTGGCCGCAGTCTGTGCTGTGCGGAAGCCGGACAGCGTGGATTCCTGCGTAAAGGAAACGCCCTTGCACAGGCAATCGTCCATGCGCCGGATCGCCATTTTAGCGCCCTCAAGCGGGCTGACGCCTGCAAGCGCCGTGATGCGGTCAACATCCACGATCACGCCCAGATCATTGCGCTGTGCCCGCAGAACGCCGGTCAGACTGCTTTTGCCCGTGCCGTTCACGCCGCCGATGATGGTATAAACCTTCATTCTGCGTCACCGCCCTTTTCTTCCGTATACTCCAGTATGTCTCCCGGCTGGCATTGCAGCAGCTTGCAGATCGTCGCAATGTTCATCCATGAAACAAGTTCTCCGTGGCGGAGCTGCTGGAGTGTCGCTTGCCCCATAAGTTTTTCGTTGCGAATCCGCGTCGAGCTATACCCTGCCGCTTTCAGCGCCGCAAGAATGTCAATCTTGTAACCTACCGGCATATTCTGCGCCTCCTTTTGAAAATCATTCAGGCAATCTGGCATTGACTTTTTTCCCATTGTTTATATTATAGCGCAAGAAAGCACATGTATCAAGTGCAAAATTTCACAGAAATAGCACCTAAAATATGTGCAATTCATCGATAGACAGCACATAATTTAGGTGCTATAATTAAGACAGTCAAGGGGAACAAACGAAAACAGTTCAGACACCGGCAGAAGATGGATAAAGAACATCTACAAGAGCTGGGAAGGATCAGCAAAATGCAGCAAGGCTCACGAGATCAGTTGAAGGCCCCCAGCCGCCGGAGTTCCCCAGAATAAAGAAAAGCGCTCCCGGAGGCCGTGGAAAGCAAGCCGGAAGCGCAGCCGAAAAGGGCTGCTTGCAGTATAGCACAGCCCGCCGAAAAAGGAAAGGGGCTTTACCAATGAGCAACACAGAAATTCAGAGCAAGGTCAACGAACTGCGTGAGCTGCGCCGCATGGCCGACGAGCTGGCAGCTGAGATCGAGAGCATTCAGGACGCGATCAAGGCACATATGACCGCTATTGACGCTGACACGCTGACGGGTGCGGATTACAAGATCACATGGAAGGCCGTGACCAGCAGCCGCTTTGACAACACGGCGTTCAAGAAGGCCATGCCGGAGCTGGCCGAGCGCTTCACCAAGTCCGCCACAAGCCGCCGCTTTATTGTGGCGTAAGAGAGGACAGCGGGCGGGTCTTCCCGCCCGCACCTCAGACAGGCTTGTGAGCCGGAAAGAAATTAAACATGGAAAGGATCATAACCGCCGCCGGTGTGCGCGCTGCGTGGCGCAGCATGAGCGGCGAGGAACAATATATCGTCTTGCAGAAAATGGCGTGGACGGTTCGCAGAGGCGGCAGCAAGCGCGGTGCGGAGTGGATACAGACGCAGGACGATGCAATGACTGTGGCGGCCGAAGCGTGGCTTCGAATGGACGCAGCGCTGGAACGCAACGAACGGGCCGAAGAACCGCGAACGCTCAAATTAATCATGTATTGCGCTTGTGCGCAGGCCGCAAATACCATCAGCCGCAGAGAAAAGCGTCATGACGGCCACTCCGTCAGCATGACCGCAGAGGCCGGTGAAATGGCTGGCCTTTTCGATAGGAATGCCGCCAATGTATCGCCTGCACCCGCTCCGGAGGAAACCGCCATACGGCGGGATCTTCTCGCCCTGCTCCTGCAAACGGACGAAGAACGCCGCATCGCCGGGCGCATAGCTGAGGGCTTGAGTGTCCGGGAAATCGCCGCCGCGCTGGGTATGAGCAAATCGGCAGTCCAGCGCCGCATTGACCACATTAGAAATCGCGCTCGCCTTCTGGCAAGCGCATAATAGAAAGGATGAATAATATGGAAAACAAGGAACTGAAAGAATTCAAGGAAATCCTGCACGAGGTCAAAGATCCTGACCGCTTTGAAAAATTCCTGCTCTTCTGCATGGAGCGTCTGGAGCGCGGTGAAGCGGTTTCGGACATCTGGAACGCATGGAATGCTGGGCCGCATAGCAGCGGCCAGTCAGCGCACCCCGCTTTGGCGGCGGGAGCCTAAAAAGGGAAAATCAGCTGAGAGAGGAGGAGCAATCCTCCTCTTATTTTTTCTGTCTGCGGGACAGAACCCGAAAACGCAGCAGATATAATTAAGACCCAAATAAGAAACGGAGGGAATCTATGAATCAGGACACACACCTTTACATCGAAGTGAATCAGAAGCACGGGCATGGGTATCAGGTGCATATCCTCATTGACGGCATTGTCGATACCACAATGGCCGATGAGCCGTTCAGCCTGTATGACGCGCTTGGCGGCGCACAGCTCACGCTGGAAGCCGTAAACAAAGAGCGCGGGACAAATTACCTGCTGCCTGACGTGCTGCTGGTGAGCCGCGAGGCGGCGGAAGCGGAACGGCGTACCGATTTTCTGAGCGCAAAGCTCCTGCGGGATAACGGCGGCAGCTCCGGCCCGTGGCTGACGATCCGGGGCAAGCAGCAGCCGGAAGGCTGCATTGCGGCCTGTGAAGCGATATGCCTCGCCTATGCCGCTGCGCGGGAAGATCACAAGCCGAAAGGGAACGATGTCTGCATGGCCTTCTGCCGGCACCTTGCGGCCAAGCGCTACGGTAGCAATGCGTCAGAACTCTACAACACTCTCATGCGCCAGCCGACGACCGACATGGGCTATGCATGGATCAGGCGGGCGTTTCAGGCCGTTGACATTGGCGCAGAAGAGATCCAGCAGTGGTTTTCTGCGGAATAAAGCAAAGCTTAAAATCTACCGGAAAAGGAGCAAACAAAATGGATAAATTACAGGTAATCAATCATAACAGCATCGACGCCGTAGACAGTCGTGAAGTCGCGGAAATGATTGGGAAGCAGCACGCGCACCTTATGCGGGACATCAAGGGATATGCAGACATCATCGAAAACTCCAACGAATCCAGATTTGGATTGGTTGATTTCTTCATCCCGTCAACCTATACAGACGGCAAAGGCGAGACGCGCCCGTGCTACCTTATCACGCGCAAAGGCTGTGATTTTATAGCAAGCCGAATGAGCGGGAAAAGAGGCGTTCAGTTCTCTGCCAGATATGTTTGCGCTTTCGATGCTATGCGGAAGCAGGCAGACGCGGCGCAGATGGAGATCATGCTCCGCATGGAAAGCTGCAAAATTCAGAAAGCAAGGCTGCTGCGTGAGATGGCGCAGCAATATCAGGGCGGACCATTTGAACAAACGCTGAATGCCTGCGCCGCACAGATCATTTGCGGCGGTGAGGTCATTCCGCTGCCGAAGTCCCCCTATGCTCTGCACACGGCGGGAGAAATCGGCAAGGCGCTCGGGATCACAGCGAATCATGTCGGGCGGATCGCAAACCAATACGGCCTGAAAAAGTCCGAATATGGCGAATGGGTGTTGGATGTCGCAGCACATTCTGCAAAAACGGTGAGAACGTTCCGATATTATGAATCTGTCATTCCGATCATAAAGGACAAGCTGCGAGAAGAAGGCAGGCTTTAAGGAGAGAATGGCAAAAGCGAAAATTTGTTCGTCGTTTACTGTTTACTTTTTCGCTGTTTTGTGCTAAAATAAGCATGAAGGTGAAAAGCCTTTCAATCCTTTGTGTTCCCTTGACGGGTCCCTGTGCCGGACCAGACCGGCTTAAAAAGGGCGGGCAGAGGCCAGTCAACAAATATCGCAATACGCGCTGTTTCGGTGCTTTCCTTTACGGGGATGGTATCGGAGCAGCGCTTTTTGCTTTGTTTTGCTGACTGGCTGAATCTCGCAAACATTTTATACGACGGGAGGAATGTCTTTGACAGAAGATGAGAAGATCCGAGCTGCCCGTGCGGCTTATATGCGCGATTATGCAAAAAAGCGCCGCCGAAGCAGTCAGGAGGCACGCAGCCGAGAGAAGGAATACCGTGACCGTTACTGGCTGCGAAAATTTCAGGAGATGCAGGCCGCATCAGGCGGCGGAAAGGACGGATGGAATGGAAAGACCGAATGAAGCAATTTACTGTCTGAATTTCTGGCGGAATAAATTCCACGGAAAGTCCGGCGATGAGCCGTACTTCGATGTGGTCGAGGGCGGATTTCAATCCGGCAAGAAAATGCGCGTCTATGTTGACGCGCGGCGCTTCCCGACGTGGAGCGAGTGGAAAACCGAGGCAGATAAGGCCAGAGCCTGCGCCTATGTCGGCGAATCGACGCTGCACGGCATATCCGCTCAGCGCGGCCCCTCCCTTTATGATCGAGGCGGCCCCCGCCTCTTATCTTGATCCTATTCTGTGAATCAATGTGCTTTGCCCAAGCGAATCTGAATTTCATTGGGCTGTTGCGGAGGCAAAGAACGCCGCTGAACTCAAATCTAAAAAGCTGGGGCCAAGTGAGCTTTACGCTCCGTTTTGCAACGTCCAGTATCCGCACAAAGAGGTCCCGGAATCCGAACTCAAAGCGTTCTTGCGGACAAACGGAATCGAAACCGCAAGAGCGGCGGCGGGCGGCGTATCGGGCGAAAAGACCTATGGCCCGCTCCCGGAGGATATTAAGAAGCTGCTCCGGGAAAACGGACTGGATGCGCCGGAGTGCGGCGATACACTCGGCGAACTTTTTCAAAGATGGGGGATCGAATGATTCCGCAGTGCTTTCCCTCAACCGCAGAAAATGCACCTATGAAGGAGGACGGCCCCGATGCATGTGACACATGAGCTGCTGGAGCGGGCCACACCGGTCTGCATTTCTTTCCGCTCACCATGGGGATCTATTTCCGTGGCAAAGGCGGAGGTCAGCGAAAAAATGAAGTATTTTATCTGGAAAACCGACTTTAAGAAGCGCTTCAATTGGGACGGCAGCTTCTTCGACGTCGAGGGAGAAATGCTCCGGATCACGCTCAATATGCTGCACGATGCCGGGTATTTGAGTCTACCGGAAAGCTGGAAGCCCGGAGACGAAGACGACGGACAGCCGCCAGCGTGGTTCGAGTTGAAACAGGAAGCAGAACGGCACCGCGCGGAAATCGCAGCGCAGGCCAGACAGCAGACCGCAAAAACAGCGATCTACACATTTTCCAGAGAAAACGAGGACGGCACACGGACGACAGTTCGTGTGCCGGCTGCTGATCAGACGGCGGCGCGGGAAGCGCTGAGTCAGGCGTTCCTGAACCGTGCAACGCTCTGTACGGTGCAGGACGGCGAACAATGCGAACTGTGAAACGCAAATTGCCATCGTGTGACCTCGGAAGCATTTCAAGAAAATCAAAGTAGATGCAGCGCAGGAAAATGAGCATTTTCCTGCGCTGCTTTTTTGCTTATGATCGTTTAAAATTTTCCCCTTTGTTTTCCTCTAAACGAAAAACATTTCATGTTGCTGGGTCATATGTAGTTAAAAGAAGGGCCTGGCTTTCTCACTGCTTTTCACATCTTTTCAGGTGATAAAATGAACTTTTATAGTTCGAATCTCTCCTTCCGCGCCAAGGCACCGGTTTCAGCTGAAAACAGCTGAAACCGGTGTTTTTTGTATTTCCATGCCGATTTTTCCGCAGAAAAGCATGTTCCGGCCACCGGATCACAGGTTTTATCCTCTACCGCGCGGACGCAGCCCTATCCGTACATTTTTTCATCGCGCCTGCTATGGCCCGCGCAGGATCTGGGCAGAATAGCAGCAGCGGACGGGCGCTCCCTGCATCCGCCGCGCTCCTTCCGGGAGCGCGGCGCCGGCGCGCCGTCCGTAAATCCTTTGGAGGTCAAAACATGAAGATCGCATTTTTCGATGTCAAGCCCTATGACAAGCCCGGCTTTGACGCGCGCATCGCCGGGACTGGGCTGGAGATCAAATATTTCGAAACGAAGCTGAGCGAGGACACCGTCCGGCTGGCGCGGGGCTTCGACGGCGTGTGCGTGTTCGTCAACGACACCGTAAACGCCACCGTGGTCAGCGCCCTGCATGAGATGGGCGTGCGCGTCCTTGCCCTGCGCTGCGCAGGCTTCAACAACGTGGATATCCGGGCCTGCGCCGGAAAGCTCCGCGTATTCCGCGTTCCCGCTTACTCGCCCTACGCCGTGGCCGAGCACGCAATGGCGCTGCTGCTGACCGTCAACCGCCACACCAACAAGGCATATATCCGCACCCGGGACTTCAATTTCAGTCTTGCCGGTCTCACCGGCTTCGATCTCCACGGAAAGACCGCCGGTGTCGTCGGCACCGGCAAGATCGGGCGCATTTTTGCGGACATCTGCAAGGGCTTCGGTATGCACATTCTGGCCTACGACAAATATCCCGCGCCGGACAACGGCCTGACCTATGCGGAGCTGCCGGAGCTTCTGCGGCAGGCGGACGTGATCTCGCTCCACTGCCCGCTTACCGACGAGACCCGGCACATGATCGACGCAGACGCCATCGCAAGCATGAAGCCCGGCGCTGTGCTCATAAACACCTCGCGCGGAGCGCTGGTGGACACGGAGGCACTGATCGAGGGTCTGCGCAGCCGAAAGGTCGGCGCGGCGTGTCTCGATGTTTACGAGGAGGAAGCTGACCTGTTCTATGAGGACCGTTCGGAGAGCATCATTGAGGACGATACGCTTGTTCGCCTGATCTCCATGCCGAACGTCATTGTCACCTCGCATCAGGCATTCCTTACAAAGGAGGCGCTGAACAACATCGCCGCGGCGACGGTCGAAAATCTCCTGAAATTTGAGCGCGGCGAGCCGTCCCCGGAGACCGAGGTTTGCTATCGCGGCGCCCAATAGATCATAAGGACACCGCTCTGCGGAAGCACATGGAAACGCGCGGGCAGCTTTGTCATGCGTTTTCCGCGCCGACCGCGCGAAAAATGCCCCGCCGGGCAGATCGCAGCAGATGCCATCTGTCCGGCGGGGTTCCGCAATTACGGCCCGGCTTCTCTTACTTCTTCACAAAGGAAAGGCAGTCGGTGCACTGGTCCATCGACGGGTTCGTCTCATGCGTGCCGACGCGGATTCTGTCGAGCGAGCAGTAGTTCTCGGTGTCGCAGTGATGCCCGCAGGAAGAAACGCTGCACTCGATGCACTTGTTGGCCTTGCAATGGGTATGATCCATGATCCATGACCTCCTTTTTTGTTTTGCAAAGTTGGGCGCTCTGAGGAAAGCGCTTGCGGCTCTCCTCAGCTCTTTTCTAGTATGCCCGCCGCGCGCAGGAGGATTCAGGAACATTCTGGAATTTTACACAGCATCGCCGCCGATCAGCTCGCCGGTATAGTAATCCACATAAAATATATTTTGGCTGACGATCTCGGAGCCGTTGTCCTCATACGTCAGCACCCAGGCCAAACGGCTGACCTCGGCGTAGCGCACGTCCGCGCTCCACACGCCCTCCGTGTAAAACCAGTTCGGCAGAACGCAGCAGACCTCCGCCTGCTTCAGCTCAAAGCCCTCCATTTCCATGCCGCTCTGCTCCTTCGCGGCCTCGATGGCCTGCTCCTGCGTGAGCGGCACATCGTCCGCCTCGTGATCGTCGAGCAGCGGGAAGAAAAAGACGTTGCAGAGCACGAGCCGCCCCGTCGTCAGATCGACCACGACGCGCACCTCCTCATACGGATTGAACAGTGTCTGCGTCACCTGACGGCTGAAGCAGAACGACCACAGCTCCTCGTCATATTTTTCGATACGCGAGAGCGCGTACCCCTGCTGCACCGGCAGATTTTCATAATAGCTCTGCGCCAGCGCCTCCGCATCCTCCTCCGTCGTGCAGACCGGCATATCGGGCGTGTCCCCGTTTCCAAAGCTCGACAGCTGGAGGAACGCGCCGGTCCCGGCGTGAAACTTGACCGAGGTATTGGACACATCCTGCGTAAAGAACACCTCCGCCTCCTCGCGGTCGTAGAGCAGCGCCGTCTGCCGCACAACGGAGGCCGCCGATGTGTCCACATCCGTCAGTCCGACCGCCAATAAAATACCCTCCGCCTTCTGGATGAAGTCCGCGTCTGTGAACTGCGGCGCGTCCTGCTCCGTGACCGCTTCGTCCGGAGCCTGCGGCTGCGGCTCCTCCGGACGGACAGGTTCCTCCGGCCGCACATCGGATGTCTGCGGATAGTCGTTCGTCTCGTGTACGTCATAAATGCCGTTGTTTCCGTCCGTATAGGTCTCCGGCGCGGGCAGCATCCATCTCTGCCGCCCGGCCTGCACGGCGAAGGCCGCCCCTGCCAGCACGCAGACCGCCGCCGCGATCAGAAGCGTCCTGCGGATCCGGCGCGGCGGCCGCTTCGCGGTCTCCGGCGCATCCTGCTGCGCAAGAATGCCCGCAAGCATCCGCTTTTTTGCCGCCTCGTCCGGCCGGGCCTCTCCAAACGCCTGTACCAGCCTTTCGTTTTTCATCAGAAGTCACCTCCCAGCAGCGCTTTCATCCGTTCGCGCCCACGGCGCAGATCACTGCGCACCGTCGCGGCGGGCTTTCCGAGCATTTCCGCAGTTTCTGCGGTGGAATAGCCCTCATAATAATATAGATACAGCGGCAGCCGGTATTTTTCCGGCAGGCTTCTCAGCGCAAGCAGGGTGTCACTCAGCTCCGGCACATAATGTGCCGGAGCTTCCTCCAGCGGCACCTCGCGCCGCCTTGCGCGCGCCAGCTCGTTCTTGCAGACGTTCCGCGCCGTCACGATCAGCCACGCCTTTTCGTGCGTTTCCGATCCCAGCTCCGGCGCGCTGCGCAGGAGCCGCAGGAACGTTTCCTGCACGGCGTCCTCGGCGTCCGCCGGATTTTTCAGGAACGTGATGCAGACGTTCCACACCGTATCCACATTTCGTTCGTAGCTCTGCGCCAGCCCCTCCGGCGTCATTCTGCCCTGGCGCTCCGGCGCTTCGGTTTGCTTCATATCCGCGCCTCCCTTCACATAAAATACCGCCCACGGCGGCGGAATGTTGCAAATCGGCGAAAAGTTTTTCTGCCGCGCGGCATAAAAATGTCCGGCTTCTGTCCGGCGCGCTTCGGACTGATCGCCGTTATCGTAACATGCTTCCGCGAAGCCCACAAGCGCTGTCTCGCCGTCTTGAATGCCGCAGGCGCGGCGTGAAGCAAAACGTCCAAACGTGCATTTGCATTTTTGTATACCTTTACAGAAAATTACACGGCGCTTGTATCCCGCAAACGCATATGGTATAATTTTTCTATTCATTCTGAAAGAAAAGCGAGGAAGAATTATGAAAAAGCTCCTTCAAAGCATATCCATTCTTCTGTGCCTGTGCCTGCTGCTGGGCGTAAGCGCGCTGGCCGCCGGGACCGGGAGGGTCTGCACGGTCGAGGCAGGCGACCTGATGTTCACGCTTCCCGACGGTATGGTCATGCTCGACGCCGAACAGGGCGGCGCACTGTTCGACCCGGAAACGCTGGAAGCATCGCTCGACATAGTGCTTTCCGACGCACAGGGCGATATAAGCACGCAGCTCCTTTCCGCCATTGCAAGCGCAGACAGCAGCGACGCGCCTGCCTTCACCGGGGCAATGCTGAAAATAAGCGGCGCTGAGCTGGAGGGAGACATTGACTTCGCCAGCCTTGACGAGGAGAGCGTAAACATCATGAACACGCTCTACGGCGCCTTGGGCGAAGCGCTTGCAGACTCGATCGAGGGCCTTGACAAGCTTGAGATCGGTATGTGGAAAAATACGCAGACCCATTACCTCAAGCTGCATATGGAGCTGACGGCAGAGACCGAGCTTTACATCATAGACGAGTATTGCACATTCCTGAACGGCGAATGCTATATGTTTATGTTCATTGCGGCCCAAAAGGAAATGCAGTCTGTCTCTGAAACGATCATGAACAGCATGATCGTCGACCGGCACAGCTTCTATCCCGGCGGCTTCCCGGATCTGAACGGGCACTGGTCAGCCGAGTTCTCCGCCAAGGCTGTGGGGCTTGGCCTGTTCACGGGCGTTACCGAAACGGAATTTGCACCGAACAACAGTATGACCCGCGCCATGCTGGTGCAGGTTCTCTACCGGATGCAGGGCTCTCCCGAGGCCGGAAGCAGCACATTCACCGACGTGGCAGATTCCGCGTGGTACGCCAAGGCCGTTGCCTGGGCCTCGGAGAACGGCATCGTCAACGGCTCCAACGGCAGGTTTGACCCCAACGGCCTGCTGACCCGTGAGCAGCTGGCAGCGATTCTGTGGCGCTACGCGCAATACGAAGGGCGGGACGTATCTGTAGGCGAGAATACCAACATTCTCTCCTATGACGATGCGCAGGACATCAGCAGCTATGCCGTTCCTTCCATGCAGTGGGCCTGCGGCGCAGGTCTGCTCGAGGGCTCCTCCGGCAAGCTGATGCCCAAGAGCACCACCACCCGCGCACAGGCTGCGACCGTTCTGGTGCGCTATTTGGATGAAGGATAATTGGCTTTTTGCCGGCGCGGCGCAGGTGTCTCCGGCGGCGCATTGCGGATACGCCGAAGGCGCGGTACGGTGTGCAGCACCGTCACCGCCGCTCCGCAGGCCATATCATTTCCCTCTTACGGGAAATGATATGGGAAGGAAAGGGCACAGCTCTCTCTTTGCCAGTTTCCTTTTCACCGCCAGCAGCCTTTTCCTTTGTCGCCAAAGGCCTAAAAACATCAACGGAAGCCTTCCGTTATAAAAAGTGCCGCCCACATGGGCGGCACTCCTATTTCCATCAAGCTCTTCTTGCTTCCAGGAGCTTCTGCTTCAGCTCACCTTCGATGCGCCGCAGCTGTTCCTCGGCCTCGCGGCGCTTCTGCGCACCCTCGGTCTGGATGGTCAGCACCTCGTCGAGCGTGGAGATCAGGCTCTCGTTCGTATGCTGGAGCGTCTCGATATCCACAATGCCGCGCTCAGACTCGCGCGCGGTCTCGACCGTCGCCATCTTGAGCATTTCCGCGTTCTTCTGGAGCAGCTGATTGGTCATATCCGTGACCTTTCGCTGCGCCTCAAGCGCCCGCTTGGAATTCTGGATGCCCAACGTCAGCACGAGCTGGTTCTTCCAGAGCGGAATGGTGTTCATGATGGAGGTCTGGATCTTCTCGATCATAAGCGCGTCGTTGTTCTGGATCATGCGGATCTGCGGCGCGGTCTGGAGCGAGATCACGCGCGTCAGCTCGAGATCGTGCAGCTTCTTTTCAAAGCGGATGCACTTGTTTTCAAAATCGTTCGCTGCCTGCGCGTCCTCCGGCAGGCCGGATCTCTGCGCCTTTTCACGCAGCGTGACCAGCGTCGTCGCGCGCTCCTGCTCGAGCTTCTGCTTACCGGCCAGAATGTACATCGTCAGCTCCTTGAAGTAGCCGAGATTCTTTTCATACATCTGATCCATCACAGCGACGTCCTTCATCAGCTTCACCTGATGCTTTTCCAGCTCGCCGGAAATGCGGTCCACGTTGACCTCCGCCACGGCGTACTTCGCGCGCATGGTCTCGGCGCTGATCTCCGCCTTCTGAAACAGGCCCGCAAGGCCCTTCTTCTTTTCCGGCTCATCACAGGTCTTTAGCTCAACCAGCAGGCTCGCCACCATGTCGCCCAGCTCGCCCATGTCCTTCGTCTTGACCTTTTCCAGCGCGGATTCCGAGAAATCCGCAATATTCTTCTGTGCGGCCGCGCCGTACTGAATGACCTGATTGGCGTCGGTCAGGTCGATCTGCTCGGCAAACGCGCGGACGGCCTTCTGCTCTGCCTCGGAGAGCATGGACATATCCGGTCCGGCCTCCGGCGCGGGCGTTTCTTCCTTCTTTTCCGTTGTGAGCGCCTGTTCGCCGAGGTTCGGTGTCAGCGTCAGCTGCGGGATCTTTTCTTCTTCCATTTGATTTCGCTCCTTTTTCAGCGTTCGACCGGGATCTTCTCCCCGGTGAGTCCTTCTGCGGCCATCAACTGTTCCATGACCTGAATATCGGCGGTGATATCCACCACGTCGCTCTCAAACAGCGAATCAAGCTGCTTCTGGAACGCGACGATCACGTTTTCGAGCATATTCTCGATCTTCTGCATACCCTCGTCGATGTTGCCCATGCGCATTTCCTGATTTTGCAGCACAACGTACTGCTGGAGCAGCTTGATCGTCGTCGGCAGGTAGAAATTCAGGAACTGCCGGATCTGGCGCACATCCTCCGGATGCTGCTCCACAAAGGCGAAGATCTTCTCCGTCAGGATTTCCAGCTGCTTGAGCTGCGCGGAAATTTTGAAGTCCGGGATCTCGTCGTTCAGCCGCCGGATCTCCGCGATAGACTCGCGGCCCTGCTGCAAGACCTCCTCCAGCTCCGTCTTTGCGGCGGGCTTTTCCGCCGCCGGGGCAGGCTGCGGCTCCGGCGCGGCCTTCTTTTCCGGCTCCGGCTGCGGCACGGCCTTCTTCTGCGCGGGCTGCGGCTCCTTCTGCGCGTCCACCAGCTTGTCCGGGAAGAAAATGCGCAGGACGGCGAACGCGATCGCGGAAAGCACCGCGCACCGGATGATCCCGCCAACGCTGGAAAGGCCGCCGTTCAGGGCATGTCCGAGCCACATTGCCGCCACACAGGCCAGCGGAATGATCGATTTTTTGACGGTTTTCATGGATTTCCCATTCTCTTTTTTCGCAGGCTCCCGTACCGGCGCGGCCTCCGGCCTGCGCACGGGCGGTCTGCTCTCCTGCGGCGGCTGATACTGCCGCTGCGGCTGGCTCTGACTGCCGGACGGCCTGCTGCCGGTGGAAAAGTGATAGCTCTTGCCATCCTTCTGAAAGCTGTAGTCGCCGCGCTTCGGGTCGCAGTGGACCGAGAAATCATGCCGCTTCCCGCCGGGATTCCAGCTGAATTTATAGTTATAGCCGCCGTCGCCGTTCTGCTCCCGCTCGGGCGATGCGTCCGTATGTTCCTTCTGCTGTCCCTGTTCGTTCAATCCGCCCACCTCCGGGTGCTGAAGCTCAAAATTGCTGATACTTGGATTTATTGTATAATAGCGTCACTGGAAAGTCAAGGTACGCGCGGCGCCGCGCGGCGCAGTTTTCCAAAAAGCGGCTGTATTGTGACACAAATGCCGTTTTTGCCGCGACATTTTCTCTTGCGAAACGGATCTGCTTCTGCTATAATATGCGGAGTATCGTTACGATGGAAAGCAGGAGGATCGCCTTGCCCAAGTTTTTCGTTCCGTCCGAGCAGCCGTTCGGCAGCGCCCTCGTCCTGACGGGCGAAAATGCGGCCCATGCACGGGTGCTGCGCCTCAAGTGCGGCGACAGCGTGACCGTCTGCGACGCACACGGCACCGACTATGCGTGTACCGTAGACAGCGTCCAGCCCGGCGAAGTCAGCCTGTGCGTCAACGCAAGTGCGCCGTCTGCCTCCGAGCCGTCTGTCCGGTGCAGCGTCTATATGGCGTATGCCAAGGCCGACAAGCTCGAGCATGTGATCCAGAAGGCGACAGAGCTTGGCGCGGCGGAGATCGTCGCGTTTCCGTCTGCGCGGTGCGTTTCGCGCCCGGACGCGAAGGCGCTGAAGGGCAAGCTGGAGCGCTGGCAAAAGATCGCCGTCTCGGCGGCGGAGCAATGCGGCCGGGGCCGCATCCCGCGCGTGACCGCGCTGTACTCCTTCCGCGAGGCGCTCGCGCACGCCTCCCATGCGGAGCTTCGTCTGCTCCCCTATGAAAATGAACAGAGCCTTTCTCTGCGCGCCGCGCTCGAGGGCAGTCCGCTGCGGACGGTCGCCGTTATGACCGGCCCGGAGGGTGGATTTGAGCCGGACGAGGTCGCGCTGGCGCAGGAATACGGCTTTCAGAGCTGCACGCTCGGCCCGCGGATCCTCCGCTGCGAGACCGCGCCGCTCTGCGCGCTGACGGCGATCCTTTATGCCGCCGGAGCGCTGGATTAAAGAAGTTGAAAAGGATGAATCAAATGGCCAAAGACATAAATTCCAACAAGCCGCGCGGCGCACAGAAGAAGGACGATGATTCCGCCGTTCTGAAGATCATGATCGCGCTGCTCCTGCTTGTGTTCTCTGTTTTCATGCTCCGGCTGGTCGCCAACAACTATGGCACCATCGTCGGCGCTGACCGGATCGCAAGCGCCTCCGCCGTCGTCGCCATCGTATTCGGCGTTCTGGCCGCCGCAGCGCTTGCGGCCATGCTGCTCGTGAAGTCCGGCTGGGTCAAGATGGCCGCGCCTTACGTCTTTGCCGTTTCGCTGCTGTACGCGCTGACCGGCCTGCTTCTCCGGGTCTACTGGACGCAGTACGTTCTGGCGCTCACCATCCTGCACGTCGCGGTCTACTGCCTTTATGTGATCTACATGCTCTACCGCACGGAGTTCTTCCTTTGCTCGCTCGTGACGGTGGCGGCAGGCGTTCTGTTCTACCGCTATTCGCACGGCATCGGCGCAAACCTCGCCTGCATCGCACTGGCGCTTTTGCTGGTCGTGCTGATCGGCGCGACGGCATGGATCGCGGCAAACGCCGCGAAGGGCCATGGAAAGCTCCGCCTTGGGAAGAAGAAGCTCGCGCTCTTCCCCTCTTCCTTCAACCCGCTCGCGCTTTACATCACCTGCGCGGTCTGGCTGGTGTGCTTCCTCGCCTGTCTGCTGATCGGCGCCGCATTCGCGTACTACTGCACGTTTGCAGCCGTCGCCTTCGAGCTGATTGCCGCCGTTTATTACACCTTCCAGCTCAAGTGATCTCCGCATATACACGCCTCCTTGTCCATAGGATGGACAGGGAGGTGTTTTTTTGCTTCCAAAGCACTCGATTTTTCGCAATGCCCTGCTTCTGACGGCCATTGACCTTCTCCTGCGCGGCATTTCCATGAGCTTTCAGATCTATCTCTCCGGTGTGATCGGCGCGGCGGGGTTGGGACTGCTCCAGCTCGTCGCCGCCGTCGGGACCCTTGGCATGACGCTCGGCCTGTCCGGCGTGCGGACGGCCGTCATGTACCTGTGCGCCGAGGAATACGGCAAGCGCCGCCCCGGCGGGATGCGGCATGTGATGCGGCTGTGCATCCTCTGGAGCAGCGTGTTCAGCATTCTGACCGCAGCGGCGCTCTGGGGCTTCTCCAACCAGCTGGCCGCCGTCTGGCTGAAGGATCTGCGCGCCGCGTCCGGGCTGCGGATCCTGGCGCTCTCACTGCCGGTGGAATGTCTCGTCTGCGTGCTGTGCGGCTACTTCACGGCGTGCGGGAAGCTCCGAAGGCTGGCCTGCGTGGAGGTCGCGGAGCGGCTCGTCTCGCTGGCGCTGACGTTCCTGCTGCTCCGGCTCTGGGCGCATTCCGAGCTGGAACGTGCCTGCTGCTCGCTGCTTCTCGGCGGCGGAGGCGCCGCCGTTTTCAGTGCCGTGTGGCTGGGGCTTCTGATGCGGAAGGACTTCCGGCAATATCCTCCCGTCCCACAGCCCCCGCAGCTGCCGCGCAGGCTGTGCCGGCTCTGCGTTCCGCTGGCGCTGGGCGATTATCTGCGCTCCGGCCTGCGGACGCTGGAGCAGCTGCTCATCCCGCTCGGGCTGGAACGCAGCGGCGGCTCGACCGGCTCCGCCATGGCCGCCTACGGCACCATCCACGCGATGGTCTTTCCGATCCTTATGTTCCCTGCCGCGATCATCTTTTCGCTCTCCGAGCTGCTGATCCCGGAGCTGGCCCGCTGCCGCGCGGAGGGAAACTCCCGCCGCATCCTGCACCTGACGGGCCGCAGTCTGCGGCTCGGGCCGGTCTTTGCCTGCGGCGTCTCCGCGCTGCAATTTCTGCTGGCAAGGCCGCTCGGGATGCTCTTCTATCAGAGCGAGGAGGCAGGACATTACCTTCGGCTGTTTGCGCCGCTGATCGTCATTCTCTATGCCGACGCGCTCGTGGACGGCATGTGCAAGGGCCTCGGCCAGCAGACCGCGAACGTCCGGAACAATACGATTACTTCCCTGCTCGATGTCGCGCTATTGTATCTGCTTCTGCCGCGCTGGGGTATCGGCGGCTACTTCTTCACCTTCGTGCTCACGCACGCTCTCAATTTCTATCTGAGCCTCCGGCTGCTACTGGATGCGTCCGGCAGCGCGCTCCCTCTGGGGCCGCTCGCAAAAACGGCGCTCTGCGCGCTGGCGTCCGCAGCCGCCTGCCTGCTTCTGCCGGAGCGCGGGCAGTGCCTCCTTCAGATTCTTCGGACGTGCGGCCTGTTTCTGGCGGCATATCTGCCGCTCCTTTATCTGACCGGTGCGCTCGTTCCAAACGACCGCCGCTGGCTCCGGCGAAGATTCCCGCACAGGAATGGGCATTGACTTTCCCACCGCCGCCTCCTACAATACAATTATTATAAAAAGCACAGGGAGGCTTCGTTATGATCTCTTTCCGGAACGACTATTCTGAGGGCGCGCATCCCGCCATTCTGGCAGCGCTGCAGGCCACCAATCTGGAATCCACGCCCGGCTATGGCCGCGACCACTACTGCGAAGCGGCAGCGGAGGCCGTCCGCGCACGCTTTGCCTGCCCGCAGGCTGACGTTCACTTCATGCTCGGCGGCACGCTCACCAATCTGACGCTCATCGCCGCCGCACTCCGGCCGTGGGAAGCCGTCATTGCCGCCGACACCGCGCACATCTGCGTTCACGAATCCGCCTCCATTGAGGCGACAGGGCACAAGATCTGCGCCGCGCCTCCGACGGACGACGGCAAGCTGACGCCGGAGCATATCCGGCAGATCGTCGAGGCGCATAAGGGCGGCGACGACGGACATATGGTCGTACCGCGCATGGTCTATCTCTCTGATGCCACGGAGCTTGGCACGATCTATACGCGCGCGGAGCTGGCGGCGATCTCGGAGACCTGCCGGGAGCTGGGGCTTTATCTCTACCTCGACGGTGCGCGCATGGGCGCGGCGCTGGTCTGCGCGGCAAACGACCTCCAGCCGGAGGATTTCGCCAAATACTGCGACGCATTTTACATCGGCGGCACCAAGAACGGCCTGCTCTTCGGCGAGACGCTGGTGCTGGTGAATGACGCGCTCAAGCCGCACTTCCGCAACGCCCTCAAGCAGCGCGGCGGTATGCTGGCTAAGGGACGGCTGCTCGGCGTCCAGTTTCAGGCGTTTTTTGAAAACGACCTGTGGCTGGAGCTGGCCCGTCACGCCGACCGCACCGCACGGCAGCTCGAGCGCGCGTTCGAGAAAAAGGGCTACGGCTTCTACGCCGCTCCCTGCACCAATCAGCTCTTCCCCATCCTCCCGGACCGGAAGATCGAGGAGCTGCGCAGCGGCTTCGACTTCGAGCTGAACGCCAAGACCTGCGAGACGCACACCGCCGTCCGGTTCGTCACCTCGTGGGCCACCACGCTGGAAGCCATCGAGGCGCTGGAGCGCGCGCTTTGACGGAGCACATCGTTCATCCGATCCCGCCGCTCTATGACGCGGATTCCCGGGTGCTGATCCTCGGCTCCTTTCCGTCGGTCAAATCGCGCGAGGCCGCGTTCTTCTACGGCCACCCGCAAAACCGCTTCTGGCGGGTGATGGCGCGCGTGCTCGGCTGTGAAACGCCCGGAAGCGTCCCGGAAAAGGCCGCCATGCTCCACGCGCATCACATCGCGCTGTGGGACGTGATCGCCAGCTGCGACATTTCCGGCTCCAGCGACAGCAGCATTCAGAACGCCGTCCCGAACGACCTGTCGCCGATCCTGAACGCCGCGAAAATTCAGGCCGTATTCTGCAACGGCACGACCGCCTCCCGTCTCTACGAGCGCTATCTTCTGCCCGTGACCGGGATGCAGGCCGTCCGCCTGCCCTCCACCAGTCCCGCCAACGCCTCGTTCTCTCTTGATCGTCTGGCGGAGCAGTGGCAGGCCGTCGCGGCATATCTCTAGGGTGTATCTGGCCGGATATTTTCGCCTCTCCGGCAGATTTCTTTCCGCATTCTCCCAAACCCGCCCTTGTTCGCAGGGGCGGGTTATGTTATGATAAAGCTGTCCGGCGGCAGAGGCTCTGCACGCCGCCACAAACAAAGGAAAAGGATGGAGCATCCATGATACACGGATTTCTCAGGGTCTGCACGCTCTCGCCGTCGCTGCGGGTCGCAGACTGTCCCTATAACGCAAAAATGACCGTCGAAGCCATGCGTCAGGCCGCTGCGGACGGCGCGCAGCTCGCCGTTTTCCCCGAGCTTGGCCTCACCGGCTACACATGCAGCGACCTGTTTTTGCAGCAGCCGCTGCAAAGGGCCGCCGAAGAAGCGCTCCGCACCGTTCTGGAGACCAGCAAGACGCTGGCGCTGGTCACCGCCGTCGGCCTGCCGGTCAATGTGGACGGCAAGCTCTACAACTGCGCGGCCATCGTCTGCCGCGGGCGGCTGCTCGGCCTCGTTCCGAAAACCTACATTCCGAACTACGGCGAATTCTATGAGCGCCGCCACTTCTCCCCCGCGCCATCCGGCGTCCGGAGCGTCCGCTTCGCCGGGCAGGAGACGCTGTTCGGCACGAAGCTGCTGTTCCGCTGCGGCTCCATGCCGGAATTCGTGCTGGCGGCGGAGATCTGCGAGGATCTCTGGGCGCCGCTGCCTCCGAGCACGGCGCACGCACTGGCCGGCGCGACCGTCGTTGTGAATCTTTCCGCCAGCGACGAGACCGCCGGAAAGGCCGAATACCGCCGTCAGCTCGTCGCGCAGCAGTCCGCGCGGCTCCTGTGCGCCTATCTCTATTCCGACGCCGGCCACGGCGAATCCACCACCGACATGGTCTTTGCCGCGCACGATCTCATCTGCGAAAACGGTGCGCTGCTGGCGGAAAGCCGCCCCTTCGGCGACGGACGCGCCTGCACGGAGCTGGATCTTGGGCGGCTGGCAGCGGAACGCTGCCGCAGCACCAGCTTTGAGCCATCTGTGGACGGCTACACGAGCGTCATATTTGATCTGCCGCTCCGCCCGGTCACGCTGACGCGCCGGTTTTCGCCGACGCCCTTCGTCCCAAGCGGCGACACCGCGCGCGCGGAGCGCTGCGAGCTGATCCTGGAGATTCAGGCCGACGGCCTTGCAAAGCGTCTCGAGCATGCCCACGCAAAAACCGCCGTCATCGGCATTTCCGGAGGTCTGGACAGCTGCCTTGCGCTGCTGGCCGCCGTCCGTGCGATGAAAAAGCTTGGCCGTCCCATGACGGACATCCTCGCCGTGACCATGCCCTGCTTCGGCACCACGCACCGGACGCGCTCCAATGCCGAAATTCTGTGTCAGGAGCTTGGCGTCTCCTTCCGGGAAATTCCGATCGCGGACACCGTCCGCAGTCACTTCCGCGACATCGGTCAGGACGAGGCCGTGCGGGATGTGACGTATGAAAACGGGCAGGCGCGCGTGCGCACGCTCGAACTGATGGATCTTGCCAACCGCACCGGCGGTCTCGTGATCGGCACGGGCGACCTCAGCGAGCTGGCCCTCGGCTGGGCCACCTACAACGGCGACCATATGAGCATGTACGGCGTCAACGCCGGCATTCCCAAGACGCTGGTGCGTCACATCGTCCGCTACGAAGCCGACAGTGCTGCCTCCGCCGCGCTGCGGAGCGTCCTTCTCGACATTCTCGACACGCCCGTCAGCCCGGAGCTGCTTCCGGCCGCCGAAAACGGCGAGATCGCGCAGCAGACGGAATCCCTCGTCGGCCCGTATGAGCTGCATGACTTCTATCTCTATTATGTTCTTCGCTATGGCTTCCCGCCCGCGAAAATTTTCCGTCTGGCGCAGGCCGCGATGGAGGGGCGCTACCCGGACGAGGTGCTTCTGCACTGGCTGAAGAACTTCTACCGCCGCTTCTTCCAGCAGCAGTTCAAGCGCAGCTGCCTGCCCGATGGGCCGAAGGTCGGCTCGGTCACGCTCTCGCCCAGAGGCGACTGGCGGATGCCGAGCGATGCCTGCGCCGCCGTCTGGCAGCAGGAGCTGGACACGCTCTGCGCCTCCGAGCAGCCGTCATGACGGAACAGGATATCCGCCTCCGGCGTCTCACTGGACAGTATCTTTCCGCACCCGCGCCCGCGCACACTGTCGCGCAGGCGCTCTGCGGCTTTCAGGCGCAGTATCCGCAGAACGCGCTCCATGCGCTGTCCCTCCGAACGGACGGAGAAGGCCCCGCGCAGGCGCGGCTTGTCAAGAGCTGGACGCTGCGCGGGACGATCCATCTCTTTTTGGAAGACGATCTGCCGGTCTATCTCGGTCTGACGGCGGGAAACCGCTTCCGCTGCAACGAATGGAGCGCGCCGAGCTTCTGGAATCAGCGTCCGGGCTGGGCGCTCACGCCCGCGCGGCAGGCTTATTTCACGGATGTAATTGTCGAAGCGCTCTCGCGCGGGCCGCTGACGCGCGACACCCTGCGGGAGCACTGCCGCGCACGCGGCATGACCGAGGACGAGGCCGCCAGTATGTTCGACTCTTGGGGCGGTGGGCTGCGGGAACTGTGCGAGCGTGGCTTCGTGTGCTACACCGCAGGCCCGGAAAAGGCGCTCCGGCTGTGCCCGCCGCTGGAGCCGCTTTCGGCGCACGCCGCCCAGCTGACGCTTGCGCGGCGTTACTTCACGCATTACGCGCCCGCGACCATCCACGACGCGATGTATTTCTTCCATGCCTCCGCCAAAGCTGTGCGCGGCTGGCTGGCGGAGCTGCCCGTGCATTCCGCGCATTGCAGCGGACGGGAGTATTTCTGGCTGGATGGCGAGGACGCCGCTCCGGCTTCTCCGCCGGAATGCCGTTTCCTTGCCGGATTCGACCCGCTGATGCTGGGCTACGAGAAAAAGGAGAGTCTTTTTCTGCCGCCGGAGCGGATGCGCAGCGTTTTCAGCCTCGCCGGGCAGGTCGCGCCGGTGCTTCTGCTCCATGGCCGCGTATGCGCCCGCCTTGCACCACCCGGCGGCTCTCTGCACGCAGAAGAAAGATCGTTTTATCCCTGTCAACGCATTTGCACTTTGTTGAAAGTGAGATAATTTTAGCACGACTGCCAGAAAGTGTCAAGAAGTTTCGTTCAGGATAAAGATGAAAGCATTTCACAATACCATGGGGTAAATCATGCAAAATTGAGGTCGTTGCTCCCCTGCCCCCTCATCCGGCAAGCCCTTTGCGCACCTATAATATGGTAACTGAGCGGCTTTAGCCCTCTTTGTTAAGAAACTGCTAAGTTTTTGCAAAGTTGCCCTCGCTGCGCTGTTGCTAGGCGGTAAGGTGTGGTATACTGGACGCAGCAAACGGGTGGAAGCCCACTTTATATAGAAGGAGGAACATCCCATGAAAGAAGTCAAGCCATCCAAAAAGCCGCTGGCTATCTACTATGCCATCGTGTTGCTGGTGCTGCTGGTCATCAACCTTGTGGTCATGCCGTGGCTGGCCGAGCGTCAGGTGCAGGAGGTAGACTACGGCACCTTTATGAGCATGACCGAGCAGGAAAACATCGGCAAGGTGGATATCCAGTCCAACCAGATCATTTTTACGGATAAGGACAACAAGCAGATCTACAAGACCGGCCTGATGAACGACCCCAGTCTGACCGAGCGCCTGTACGACGCAGGTGCACAGTTCTCCAGCGAGATCGTGGAGCAGGGTTCGCCGGTGCTCAGCTTTTTGCTGTGGTTCGTGCTGCCCATCCTGCTGTTCAGCTTCATCGGCAACCAGATGAACAAAAAGCTGATGGAAAAGGCAGGCGGCGGCCCGGGCTCCATGATGTTTGGCGGCGCGGGCAAATCCAACGCAAAGGTGTATGTGCAGTCCACCCACGGCATCCGCTTTGCGGATGTGGCCGGTGAGGACGAAGCCAAGGAGAACCTGCAGGAGATCGTCAATTATCTGCACGACCCCAAGCAGTATGAGGAGATCGGTGCCTCCATGCCCAAGGGCATTCTGCTGGTAGGCCCTCCGGGCACCGGTAAGACCATGCTGGCCAAGGCCGTAGCAGGTGAATCCAACGTGCCCTTCTTCTCCATCTCCGGCTCGGAGTTCGTGGAGATGTTCGTGGGCATGGGTGCCTCCAAGGTGCGTGACCTGTTCAAGCAGGCCAAAGAAAAAGCACCCTGCATCGTATTCATTGATGAAATCGACGCCATTGGCCAGAAGCGCAACAGCGGCCAGTTTGGCGGCAACGATGAGCGCGAGCAGACCCTGAACCAGCTGCTTACCGAGATGGACGGCTTTGAGGGCAACACCGGCGTCATTATTCTGGCAGCCACCAATCGCCCGGATTCCCTCGACCCTGCCCTGACCCGGCCCGGCCGGTTTGACCGCCGTGTGCCCGTGGAGCTGCCCGACCTGAAGGGCCGCGAAGAGATTTTGAAGGTACACGCCAAAAAGGTGAAGATCGCCCCGGGTGTGGACTTCAACACCGTGGCACGCATGGCCTCCGGTGCCTCCGGCGCAGAGCTGGCCAACATTGTGAACGAAGCCGCCCTGCGTGCCGTGCGGGCGGGTCGCAAGAGCGTGACGCAGGCCGACCTTGAGGAGAGCATCGAGGTGGTCATTGCCGGCTACCAGAAGAAGAACTCCATCCTGACCGACCACGAAAAGTGCATCGTAGCCTACCATGAGATCGGCCACGCCCTTGTGGCAGCCAAGCAGTCCAACTCTGCACCGGTGCAGAAGATCACTATTATCCCCCGCACCTCCGGCGCACTGGGCTACACCATGCAGGTGGACGAGGGCAACCACTACCTGATGAGCAAGGAAGAGCTGGAAAACAAGATCGCCACCCTTACCGGCGGACGCGCCGCCGAGGAAGTGGTGTTCCGATCCATCACCACCGGTGCCTCCAACGATATCGAGCAGGCCACCAAGCTTGCCCGCGCCATGCTCACCCGCTACGGCATGAGCGACGAGTTCGACATGGTGGCGCTGGAGACCGTGAACAACCAGTATCTGGGCGGCGACACCTCGCTGGCCTGCTCGGCCCAGACCCAGCGCGAGATCGACCAGAAGGTGGTGGGGCTGGTCAAGGCCCAGCACGAAAAGGCTGTCCAGATTTTGACCGACAACCGCGCCAAGCTGGACGAGCTGGCACAGTATCTGTACCAGAAGGAGACCATCACCGGCGAGGAGTTCATGGAGATCCTGAACCGGGAACCGGCACAGGCCCAGTGACCCCGGCGGCAGAGCTTCCAAAAAATTTTATAGCCCGCTGCAATAATCCCGCCGCCGCATCCGTTTATAAGACAGATGCGGCGGTTTTGTATTACACCGCATGGCAGACCATGGTTTTCCACAAAACAAAAATGTGCGGTGCAAAACCGCCGTCAACGGAGGTATTCCAAATGAAACTGAACCATAAATTTGTCCGTACCGTCACCACCACCGCTGCAGTGCTGGGTGCTGCCGCCATGCTGAGCGTGGGCGCATTTGCCGCAGAGGCAGACATCAACGACCCTGCTGCCGCAGGCTATCTGCCCCCGCAGGAGCAGATGGTGCAGGGGGATATCGCCCTGCACAGCGCCGATGTGGCGATCGGCGAAAAGGACCCCACCTACGGCGGCTACGGCGCACCGGAGGGAAACCCCATTCAGGGCAATATCATGCTGATCTCCGGCGATGAGCTAGCCGCCCCGTCCGCAGATGCAGCGGCGAAAAAGAGCGAGGCCCGTTACACCGTCAAGGGTCTGTTCGGCAGAGAAGTGCTGTACACTGCCCGCCAGAAGGACAGCGTGCTGACGCTGGATGTGCCCGCCGGTTCTGCTACCTTCCGCACCACCGTGCAGGACATGCAGACCCTGCTGAACGAGGGCGTGAGCACGCTGGTGGTCCAGACCGAGAAGGGCTCCACCACCCTGAACCTGTCTCTGCTGGTGGAGGGCCAGAAGGGCTCCGACCGCGTGGTGCTGCGCCGGCTGGGCGAAAACACCTTCCTCACCGTGGGCCTGCGCTGCCGCCGCGATTTGATCGTGGGGCGCTGACCGCTGAGATCAAATGATGAAAGGGCTGCTGCACGCAGGGATGTGCAGCGGCCCTTTTTGCGCTTTTCTGTTAAGTTTTTGAAAATTTGCGCAGATGTCTTTGCAAAGTCTGCCGGGAGATGTTATAGTTAAATTGAAACAGTATGCATTCCCGATAGAAAGGAAAAAACGCCATGGAGCATTTTGTGGAGTTTGAGGACGTTTGCAAATATTATCAGACCGGCAGTGTGAAGATCGCCGCCGCAGACCACCTGAATTTCTATGTGGATAAGGGGGAGTTCTGTATCATCGTGGGGCCTTCCGGCGCAGGCAAGACCACCCTGCTGAACATCCTCGGCGGTATGGACAGCTGCGACGAGGGCAATGTCTGGCTGGACGGCCAGAACGTGAGCCACTTTACCGCCAGAGAGCTGACCACCTACCGCCGGTATGATGTGGGCTTT
>OGYJ01000836.1_pt1 | contig 27869 bp, 18 predicted proteins | sample 1576531 | NCBI WGS metagenome assembly OGYJ01 (sample SAMEA3541574, study PRJEB24748) | human gut metagenome | biome: human gut; feature: human-associated habitat; material: faeces | place: China | collected 2012 | reverse complement strand
GAGCACTTGACTTTTAATCAAGGTGTCCGGAGTTCGAATCTCCGATGGGTCACCATTAACCTGGAGAGGTGTCCGAGTGGTTTAAGGAGCTGGTCTTGAAAACCAGTGATTCCGAGAGGAACCGTGGGTTCGAATCCCACTCTCTCCGCCACATTTATTAATAATAGGAATTGGATTCACTGCTGCAGAAATACCCAAGTGGTGAAGGGGCTCCCCTGCTAAGGGAGTAGGTCGGGAAACCGGCGCGAGAGTTCAAATCTCTCAATCCGCGCCAAGTATTATATCTCGCAGATCGTGCAAAAGAACGGTTTGCGAGTTTTTTTATTTGTGCAGATATGCTGAAAAGAGTGCCGAGATCCCCCCACATTCAAATTAAAACATCACATCATACCGCACGGCTCGCCACGACGCGATCGTGCGTTTTTTATTGCCAATACTTTTCCCTTACCAATAGTCAATAATGTTAAATTTTTATAAAAAATCTATTGACAAACGCGCTGTGCCATGTTATAATTGAATGAACATAGAGTTATATGCCAAATTCATGCCAATCTTTGTTGCATATGCCCGCTGAGATGCGCCTTATTATAAAGGTATATTTTCACGCGGCGGAAGGCATTATTTATGGTATCAATAAAATGATATAGAGGAATTTCCACAAAAAGGGGGTAATTTTATGAAAACCAAATTCAGAAACCGAACGGCTCTTGCGGGGCTTGCGGCTTTTTTCGCACTCTCCTGCGCCATGAGCGCTGCGGCTTACGCTGCCGACTCCGACGGGGTGTCCGCTAAGCTTACTACTGACAGCGCGGCTTACTCTGCGGGCGACGCCGCCGAGATAACGCTAGATGTGCAAAATGACGGCGGCTTGGCGGACATCTCTACCGAGATATTCCTGCCCGAGGGCATGACCTTGCGAAGCGGCAGCCTTGCGCTAGACCGTGCAGCCGTTCAGACGGGCGAAAGCTTCTCCAACAAGGTAACTGCCGATATTCCCGACAGCGGCACGGACGACAGTTCGTCATCAGCAGACAGCTCATCGCCCGACAGCTCTTCCGCGGCGGACAGCAGCACGCCCGCTTCAAGCAGCCAGACCACCTCTTCGCAGGCGGCTGCACCCGCCGACACAAACCCGAGCACGGGCAGCGGCGCGGCTTACGTTTGGCTTAGCTTCGCGCTCATGTCGGGCGCGGCGCTCATTGCGATAGGCGTTAAGAAAAAGCAGGGCAGGCGTATGCTCTCGCTCTTCATGTGCGCGGCGATGTGCCTAAGCTTCGCGGCGGCGGAGATACCCGTAAGCGCCGACGAACTCAGCAATCCCCTGCCCGACGGCACGCTCGAGCTTACCCGCGAAGTAGAAATAAACGGTCAGAAGCAGGTCATCAAAGCGCGCGTTGCGAGCACTCCCCTGCCGGACGACACCGAAACTATCACGATAAGCTTCGTTACCGATGGCTCAGCGGTAGAGCCTGTTACGGTGGTAAAGGGTGAAACGCCCGACCTGCTGCCGCAGTCTTACATGGCTGGCAAGACCTTTAAGGGCTGGTACACCGACCCCGAGCACACGCAGGAATTTTTTGAGGACACCGCTCTTGAGAACGACATAACGCTTTACGCGGATTTCGGCGAGGTGGAAAACGACATCGAAGTCGAGCCGCGAACCACTTATTACGAAGAGGACTGCGCCGCAGACTTCGCTTTCACGCTGGTCAGCAATACGCCTATCTCCTCCGACAACCTGCTAAGCGCGGTGGACATCGAGGCTATTTCGGGCGAAATGCCCGAGAGTTTCAGCGTTTCCGCTTCGGGAAATGAGTACACGGTAGTGCCCGAGCAGGATTACACCGAGGGCGGACTTTACCGCGTTACCCGCAGCGACTGGGTGACTTTCCGCGACTTAGAGGACAGCGTTACCGAGTACACATTCCGCATTTTCAAGCCCGAGAGCATGATACTCGATATGGATTCCGGCATAAAGTACGTTGACTCCGCCCATTTCAAGGAAAAGAAAGAGAACAGCGAATACATAGTTGACGCGGCGTACTTCGTTGAAAAGGACATCAAAGCGAAGGACACCCTTTGCTTGGGCGACGGCACTGAAAAGGTTGACGAAAATTCGCGCTTTATAAACGTGCTGGATACTGCCCCCAGCGGCGATGACTACGTTATATCTTTCGAGGACAGCGAGCCTGAGGACGTTTTCGACAACGTTGACATCAGCTTCAAGAAAGACATGACGAACGCCATTCTCGCCGACGATTTCGACCCCGAAGCTATGGCGGACGAACTTTACATGAGCGAGGGCGCTGACCAGATAAACATGATGATGGCGGCGCTGCTGGCGGACAGCGAAAGCGTAAAAAACGAGCTTGGCGGAGAGAGCCTGCTGGCAAACTACGCCGCCGACGACCCCGCGCTCACCGATTTCACGCAGGGCGCGCGGCTGAAAGACGACAGCCTTTTCGACCTTTCGCAGAAGCTGAAAAAAAATCTGAAAGTAGAAGTTACCATTGCTGAAGCGGAGAACGAAAATTTCCGCATACCCGACCCGAACAACTGGTGCGCTATCAGATTTACATTCTCTTACAGCGGCACTGTAAAGAACAAACTGAAAATAAACGCTTCGATAAGCATAACAGAGTACCTGAACATTTCGCTGCAAGGCTACAAATCTTTCAAATTCAAGCTTTTCAAAAAGAGCCAACTGGAATTTGACTACGCTGTAAACATCTACTCGCAGACGGATATAGAGTTCAAAGTACTGGTATGCTCTACCAACAAGAAGAACGAAAAGTGGCGCGACATCTCGAAAGAGATAACCGACATGATGAACAGCGAAGAGGAAAACGACCAGAACTCGCTGGTAGCGCAGATGAAAGAGATGCTCGAAAGCCAGGGCGACTACATACAGCTTTGCGAGATACCGCTTTTCAAATCGAAGATACCGCTTATAGAGCCGATAACGGTATTTGACATAAACCTCGACCTAAACTACGTCATCAAGGTGAATTTCGCGGCGGGCATGAGCACGAAATTCTCGGTGCTTGACGCTACGCAGGTCGGCATAGCGGGCAACTCCTCCACAAAGGAATTTCGCAGCTACAAAAACGACCTCGACGGCGACAACAGATACAGCTTCGACCTCTCGATATGCGGCTACATCGGCGTAAAGACGGGGCTTGAGGGCAGAATGACTATTTCGTTCTTCGGTCTGCAAAGGCTGGGCGAGGTAGGCATGGGCATGGAGGTAGGCGCGTACCTCGATATTTACGGATATGCGCAGTACCACGTTGCAAAGCCCAAATCAGAGTACAATAACGTATACAAGACCGCGGTCGGCGGCTACTATATGGAAGTCGGCATATATGTAGAGCTAAAAGTTATCGCCGAATCAAAAGTCTTTAAGCTAAAGGCTGAGGGCATACTTTTTGAAGATAAATTCCCGCTCTTCCACATGGGAAACAAAGAGCTGCTGCTCTCGGTAAACGAGCCTGAAGCACAGCTGATACTAACCAACTCGAACAAAAAGGCGAAGTACACCACCGTGCCGATGTCCTCGCTGCCCGCGATAACGGGCACGTTCTTAGACATCACTACGGGCGAAACGGTGCGCCGAGAGATCTCTTGGGACTCGCTTGATCTGAGTTTTTCAAACTACGCTTTTGAAGCGACATGGGACAACAGAGCTTGGAAATACACAAGCGTGCGCTTCAAGCACAGCTATTACAATTACGACCCGCCCGCAGTGGTAGAGTGCAACGCGCACGTTAGCTACAACGGTCAATACCTGCAATTCACGCGCGGCGCGGACTACGGCAGGAACACAGTAGTAAACATGAAAGTAATGTGGGCTGACACCAGCCGCATAGACAGCGACCGCGTAGGAAAGCTCTGCAAGGTAAACTATTACAGCGAGCTTGACGGCAAGCGCGAGCTGCTCGGAAGCCGCGAAGTACTCGCGGGCAAAACAGCAGGCGCTTTCCGCATAGAGGACTACGTCAGCACATACAAGTACAAGGACGGCAAGTGGAACAGCGACCCCGAATGGACAATGATAACCAATGACACCGATTTCGTATACTCGGCGGTGACTGCGCAGACTACCGTAGCTTTCGTATACTTCGACCCCGAAACGCTTAACTGGGTAGCGGAGATGCAGACGGTAAACGTTGGCGAAGCGCCCGTACTGCCTGACGTTTCGGGCAACGAGCATATGAGGTTCACGCGCTGGGACATAACGAAAGGTGTAAACAACTACGGCGCAAAAATACCATCCGGCGGCGTAGGGCCTTTGACAGAGGGCTGCGTTACCAACAACTACATACTCACAACCGGAAAACAGACAGGCGTACTTTATAATAAGGTATACGATGACGAATTTTCATTCAAGCTCAAACCGCTGCTCAATAAGACCTATCCTAACGATTACTACAAGCTGGCTTTCATATTCACGGCAATGTACGATTTCGACAGGCTGAATATGACGGTAGTTCGGCGCAGTTTCTGGAATTACGAATACAGTATGGATTACGGCGTGCGCTATGGCACGAGGATAGAATACCTAGGCGACCCTGAATCACCTAACGGCAAGAGATTCGTAGGCTACACCGACGAAAAGGGCGGCGAAGCGAAGTACAGAACTTACACCGATCTGCCTAAGATGACTGAGGACGTCACCTACTACGCCGTTTACAAGGGCGAGCCGTGCAAGGTAACGCTCGAGTATTTCGACGAGGATACGCTGGAGTACAAGACTTACAAAGTGCTAGACCTCGAAAGCGGCGACAAAATACCCGCAGAGGAGTTTCAAGCCGTAAAGGATAAGATGAAAGCCCCCGAGGGAGTAGAGTACACTATCTACGAGCGCTGGTTCGACACTATATCGGGCACGTCTTATAAGCACCCTGAAAACCTTACCGTAATGCAGGATATTACCCTGCGGCTCGACTTCCTGCGCACGGTAGACGTTACGCTCGACGGCGGCGAGGGCGAACTTCTTACAGGTATGCCCGTCCGCAAGACGGTATCCAACAAGGACTACGCACTCACTCCCGACAACTGTGCCGAAAAGCAGGACGACGACTACAACACTTACGAGCTTGCGGGCTGGAAAGACAGCAGCACTGGCAAGATCTACGCGGTAGGTCAGCCTTGCAGATTCGACAGACCCGTCACCCTCACGGCGGTGTACACCACCACGCCAAAGACCTACAACGTAAGAGTACACACGCAGTACGGCGAGCTGAAAAACGGCAAGCAGACCGACAGCTTCACAGGCGGATTTGACGACTACGTTAAATTCCTCGACACATACAAAGGCTGGCTGCCTGCGGAGGTAAAGGACGTGGACTACACCCACACCTGCAAGACCTCGCGCTACCAGTACTCCATCGACAATCTTGATCTGGAGATAGAATACATCTGGACAGACAAGATCAACCAGTACACGATAACCCTAGACCCGAACGGCGGCACGGCGGGCAGCTACACCGAGTACGAATACGACTACGGCAGCGAGCTTGAATTGGCGAAACTTTTCAACCCGAAAAAGAGCGACGAGCTTTGCGACTACATCATAGCGGGCTGGAAAGACCAAAACGGCGAAGAGTACGCGGCGGACGGCAAGCTGATACTTAAAGGCGACACCACCATCTCGCCGATATGGAAAGAGGGCACATACAAAGAATACACGCTGATATACGAACTGGACGGCAAGATGATCAAGTCAGAGAGAAAGCACTTCGGCGACGAGCTGACCGTGCCAGACGTCCCCGCAGAAGCTGAGGGATACGCTTTCAGCGGCTGGAAGTGGCAGGACTCGAGCGGCAAGGAAATCGAGATGCCGAAGACCATGCCCGCCGAAACGCTGACGGTATACGGCACTACCGCAAAGTGCTACGTTACCTACAAGGTAGACGGCGAGATCTACAACGGCCCTGACTTCACAAAGGTGGGCGAGAGCACTAAGGTCCTGAATAAATACGAGCGCGAGGGATACGACGTTACCGAATGGACTACCGAGGACGCGGAAGTTGTGAACGGCAGCTTCACGATGCCCGACCACGACGTAACCTTCACCGCGACGACCACGCCAAAGACCTACACCATAACCATCGACGTAGAGGGCGTAAAGACCACCGCGACAGCCGAGTACGGCAGCACATTCACACTGCCCGAGCAGCAGGCGCGCGAGGGATACACATTCTACTGGACGGGCGACGGCATGGACGTACTGATAACCACAACTGACGGCGTGAGCACCGTTCAGATACCCGCGAGGGACTTCACCGTAACGGGCAAATACACGCAGAATTTCTACAACGTACACTACATTCTCGACGGCAAGGAACTTACCGATCAGATGATGAAAGACATACCCGCAGGACAGCAATTCATCTTCGCGAACTACTACCCCGACGTTCCCGAGGGCAAGCAGTTCACAGGCTGGATAACGGGAAATGTCGAGCTGAACAAAGAGGGCAGCTTTACTATGCCCGACAGCGACGTTTATTTCTACGGCAAATTCGTAGACAGAGGAAGCGTTACGATAGAGATATGCACGAAGCGCGATATGAGTATGTTCGGCGAAACAGGCGACCCCGACCTATATATGCGCTCATGGACTCTCTACGGAGAGCCGGGCGACGAGGTAGAGCTTTCCGCGCTGGAGCGCGAAGGCTATGAGCTGACATGGCAGCTGCAGGAAGGCCTAGAAAACCAATTCACCATCACGAACGGCAAGCTGAAAATAGCGGAGAACGCGGAGGACACATACGTCAGCGTGAACGCAGTTTTCAAGGAAAAGCCAAAAAGCTGAAAGCCTAAAACACACAGACCGCAGGCGTAAAAAACCTGCGGTCTTTTTTTTGCTGATTATTCACAATTACGTCATTGAACTGCGCGGCGGGGTGTGCTATAATATCTAGAAATCAAAATACAAAGCTAAGGAGATAAAATATGGCAAAGATACTTAACTGGAACGAATACCTCGACACCGCCGCTGAGATGGTGGCTGAGGGCATAGTAATGCTGAAAAATGAAAACGTTTTCCCGCTCGCCGCTGAGGACACCGCCGCGGTATTCGGCAGGATACAGCTCCACTACTACAAGAGCGGTACAGGCTCTGGCGGAATGGTGAACGTTTCGCGCGTGGTGAATATAGTAGACGGGCTGAAAGAAGCGGGAGTAAAGCTGGACGAAGAACTGCTGGAAACCTACCGCTGCTGGGACGAAGCGAACCCTTTCGACCTCGGCGAGGGCTGGGGCGCTGAGCCTTGGTCGCAGAAAGAGATGCCCCTTACCGACGAGATAGTGGAAAACGCCGCGAAAAATGCGGGCGTTGCGATAGCCGTCATAGGCAGAACGGCGGGCGAGGAGCAGGACAACAGCGTGGCGGAAGGCTCTTACCTGCTGACCGCCGACGAGATGGATATGCTGAGGCGGGTGCGCGCGAAATTCACGAAAATGGCGGTACTGCTGAATGTCGGCAACATCATCGACATGAAATGGATGGAGGAGATACGCCCCGACGCGGTAATGTACATCTGGCAGGGCGGCATGACGGGCGGCACAGGCACGGCGGCGGTGCTCACGGGAAAAGTAAGCCCGAGCGGAAAGCTGCCAGACACCATCGCCCGCGACGTTGCCGACTACCCCTCGGCGGCAGATTTCGGCGACCCCGACCGCGACCTTTACCGCGAGGACATCTACGTCGGCTACCGATATTTTGAAACTTTTGCCAAAGAAAAGGTGCTTTACCCTTTCGGCTACGGACTTTCGTACACGCAGTTTGAGGTAAAGACCACCGCCGCAGAGCAGACGGCGGAAGCGCTCACGCTGAGGGTAACGGTGAAAAACATTGGCAAATACAGCGGCAAAGAGGTAGTGCAGGCGTACTTCTCAGCGCCGCAGGGCGCTCTCGGCAAACCCGCCCGCCAGCTGTGCGCGTTTGAAAAGACCCGCACCCTAGCGCCGAATGAGCAGCAGGAAATATGCATGACTATCCCGCACGCGCAGCTTGCGAGCTACGATGATTCGGGCGCTTCGGGCAACATCAACTGCTATGTTTTGGAAGCGGGCGAGTACAGATTTTTCGTCGGCACAGACGTGCGCAGCGCGGTGCAGGCGGCAAGCTTCACTATCGACAAGACCGAAGTCATCAGCCGCCACGAGCAGGCGGCCGCGCCCGTTACGCCTTTTGAGCGCATAAAGCCTATTCCGCAGGGCGAGGGTTTTGCGATAGGCCGCGAGGAAGTGCCGCTCAGCCGAGTTGACGAGCAGGCGCGCCGCGAGGAGAATATGCCCGCCGAGCTGACATACACGGGCGACCGCGGGATAAAACTCAGCGACGTTGCGGCGGGCAGAAACAGCATGGCGGAATTTATCGCCCAGCTTTCCGACTACGACCTTTCGTGCATTATCCGCGGCGAGGGAATGGGAAGTCCGCGCGTAACGGCGGGCACGGCTTCGGCTTTCGGCGGCGTTACCGACGCGCTCACGGGCTACGGCATACCCGCGGGCTGCTGCTCAGACGGGCCATCGGGAATGCGCCTTGACTGCGGCACTAAAGCATTCAGTCTGCCGAACGGCACGCTGATAGCCTCGTCATTCAACAAAGAGCTTGCGCAGCGGCTTTTCGCACTAACGGGCTTAGAGATGGCGGCGAACAAGGTGGATTGTCTGCTCGGCCCCGGCATGAACATTCACCGCCACCCGCTAAACGGCAGAAATTTCGAGTACTTTTCGGAAGACCCGATGCTGACGGGCAAAATGGCTGCCGCCGAGCTGAAAGGCATGGCGCAGGCGGGCGTTACGGGCACGATAAAGCACTTCTGCGCGAACAATCAGGAAACATCGCGCCACTTCCTCGACTCTGCCGTTTCCGAGCGCGCGCTTCGCGAGATATACCTCAAAGGCTTTGAGATAGCCGTAAAAGAGGGCGGCGCGACATCTGTCATGACCACCTACGGCAGGGTAAACGGCCTATGGACGGCGGGCAGCTTCGACCTCAACCACACTATACTGCGCGGCGAGTGGGGCTTTGAGGGCTTCACCATGACCGACTGGTGGGCGAATATAAACAGGCGCGGCGGCGAGGCTGACAAGAACGACTTTGCGGCTATGGCAGCGGCGCGCGGAGATGTTTACATGGTGTGCGCGGATGGCGGCTCGGGCAGCGACAACACGCTTGCCGCGCTGGAAAACGGCAGTCTGAAACGCGCCGAGCTTCAGCGAAACGCGGCGGACATCTGCGGATCTTTACTGCACACCAACGCCCTCAAGCGCCTTGAAAACGCCGAGGAAAAAGTTGAAGTTATCAACCGCGAGGACGGCGGCGAGGAGGACGATACGCCCGTAGAGTTCTACAAGGTCGAGGGCTATGATATAGAGCTTGACCTGAGCGGCGTTTGCACCGACAAGGGCACTCACCACAGCTTCGCGCTCGACCTCTCGCACCCCGGCATCTACAACGTTACGATAACGGCAAGCTCAGAGCAGAGCGAGCTGGCGCAGATACCGCTGACCCTCTTCAACATGGGCACGGCGAGCGGCACATTCACCTGGAACGGCACGGGCGGCAAGCCTGTTTCGTACACCAAGCAGACGCCGATGTTCTCGCGCTTCACAACGTTCCGCCTGTACTTCGCGCAGAGCGGTCTGAAACTGCACAGCATAAAATTTGAATATGTAAACGGCGACACACGTCATTAAACCGCGCCGTTTATGAACTCGGGGCTGAGGACGAAGCTGCTTTTGCGGCAGTTTATCAGCCCCTCTTTTTTGAGCCTGCCGAGTTCGGCTGAAAGTGCGCTGCGGTCTACGTTGAGGTAATCGGCAAGCTGCGCGCGGGAGAACGGCACGTCAAAAGCCGAGCCGTGCAGGCTGTACATATATAAAAGGTACTCCGCGAGCCTGCCGCGTATGGTGCGCGGGGTGATGCAGCTTATCTTGCGGGTAAGGGCGAGATTTTTGGCGGCGGTGATTCGCAGAAGATTTTTCAGCACGCGTTCCGCACCCTCGCGGCGGCAGGCAAAAAGGCTCTCCAGCCCAATATGCAGCACCTCGCACTCGCCCTCGGCGCGCGCCGTGACCATCATCGGCTGCCGCGAACAAGCGTAGACCTCGGCGAAAAGCTGCCCCGCGCCCGCCGTGCCGATAAGCGCGCTCTCGCCGCCGAAACCCGCACGCTCAATGATTATCCGCCCCGACTTCACCAGCCCGAAGCTCGAGATGACCTCGCCCGCCGAGCAGACCGCCGTGCCCTTTTTGTAGCGCTTTAGCCGCAGGTGCAGTTTGCCGACCTCCTGCGAAAAGGTAGACATATCCTCTATCTGCTGCGCCGAAACGCCCTCGAAAAGCGGGTCGGCGGCGAGCATTTTCAGCAATTCAACATCCATAAAATACCTCGCAAAAAATTTTGAAATGTTGTAGAAACAACATACTTTCTGCTTTGATTATATTATAATATGTACATAAAGTCAAGCGATACATCGAAAAAAGCGAAACATTTCGGAGGTAATAAAATGAAAAGACGCATAATCAACATCGACGAAGAAAAGTGCAACGGCTGCGGCGCTTGCGCGAACGCCTGCCACGAGGGCGCTATCGGCATGGCAGATGGCAAAGCCCGCCTGCTGCGCGACGACTACTGCGACGGTCTGGGCGACTGCCTGCCCGCTTGTCCCACGGGGGCGATAACATTCATCGAGCGCGAGGCGGCGACGTATGACGAAGCGGCGGTGCTGGCGAACAAGGCGCAAAAGGCGAAAAAGCCCAGCGCTCCCCTGCCCTGCGGCTGCCCCGGAAGCATGGCGCGTTCGCTGAAAAAGCCCGCCGCGGTAACGGTAAAAGCGAAGCCCGCGCACACGCCCTCGCAGCTCAGCCAGTGGCCCGTACAGATACAACTCGCGCCGATAAACGCGCCGTATTTTGACGGAGCGAGCCTGCTCATCGCCGCCGACTGCACCGCATACGCCTACGCCGATATGCACGCAGATTTCATTCGCGGCAGGATAGCGCTCATCGGCTGCCCGAAGCTGGACAGCGCGGATCACAGCGAAAAGCTGACAGAGATACTGCGCCGCAACGACATCAAGGACGTAACGGTGGTGCGCATGGAAGTGCCCTGCTGCGGCGGCATAGAGCTGGCGGCGAAAAAAGCGATACTGCAAAGCGGGAAAGACATACCCTGCCGCGTGACCACCATATCGGTAAGCGGCGAGATACTCTGATACACCTTTGGCAATTTAACTAAACAAAACGCTTGTTAGAGCCGTGTGAAACGTTTTCATTCCAAACTTCGCGCGGCTCTCGCTTTTTTGCACAAAAAAGGCTTTACAAAGCACAATGGTTATGATAAAATTAAGTCACTGAATTACGACACAAAGGGAGTTATTATCATGAATATCAGGAAAATAATTGCTGCGGCGGTCAGCGCGATAATGCTCGCGGGCAACTCGGCGCAGTTTGCGGCATTCGCCGACGGCAGCATGAGATTTGAAGCCGAAAACGGAACTCTCGGCGGCGCGGCGTATATTGAAAAGGACGACAGCGCCTCAGGCTCAAAGGCGGTGACTTTTACCGACGCCACCTGCACATGGACGCAGAAGGTGAACATGACCGAAGAGGGATTTTACGACATACGCATTTACAGCAAGGGTCAGGGCGGCGACAAGTTCAATGATCTGCTGATAAACGGCGAATCGGCGGGCACTTTCAAGAGCGCGGAAGGCGAAGGCTACTCGGAGTACACGGTGGCGCGGCTGTATTTCAACAAGGGCGCGAACACCATCAAAATGACGATGAGCTGGGGTTACTTCATGCTCGACTACATAGAGCTGGAAAAGTCGGCGATACCCGAAAACATCTACGCCGTTTCCAAGCAGCTCTCAAACCCCAACGCCAGCGACAAGACCAAGCGCCTTTTCAGCTACATGGCGGACGTTTACGGCAAAAAGGTCATCACGGGCCAGTACTGCGACGGCGGGCTGAACGGCAGCGAATTTAAGGGCATAAAGAACGCGACTGGCGAAACGCCCGCTATGCTGGGTCTTGACATGATGCGCTACACCCCCGCGCGCGTAAAGCACGGCGACAGCAGCAAGGCGGTGGAAAACGCGATAGAATTTTCCGAAGCGGGCGGCATAGTGACATTCTGCTGGCACTGGAACCTGCCAGACAAATTTCTCAAATCGGGCACTGACAAAAGCGGCAATCCGCGCTGGTGGGGCGGTTTTTACACCGATAACGCAGACCTTAACAAATTCGACCTCTCGGCGGTGATGGACGGCAGCGACCCCGAAACTTACAACGCGCTGATGAGCGACGTAGACGCCATAGCAAAGCAGCTCACGCGGCTGAAAGAGGCGGACGTACCCGTGCTTTTCCGACCCCTGCACGAGGCTAGCGGCGGCTGGTTCTGGTGGGGCAGCGACGGCGCTGAGGCTTACAAAAAGCTTTGGAAAGCGGTATACGAAAAGCTGACGAACGAGTACCGGCTCGACAATCTGATATGGGTATACAACGGTCAGGCGGCTGAATGGTACCCCGGCGACGAATACGTTGACATAATCGGCGAGGACATCTACCCCGGCACGCGCCGCTACTCGCCGCAAAGCTCAAAATTTATCGAAGCGGCGGAATACTCGAACAGCCGCAAGATAGTAGCGCTGAGCGAAAACGGCTGCCTTTTCGACCTCGACAAGGCGTTTGAAGCGGGCACGGCGTGGTTGTACTTCGGCACATGGAGCGGCGAATTCTGCATATCCAGCTCGGAAAAATACACCGAAAAGACGATGTGGAAAAAGGTCTACCAGAGCGACTGCGCGATAAACCTCGACGACCTGCCCGACTTCTCGATATACCCGCTGGACAGCGGAAGCAGCAGCGCGACGGTAACGCTGAGCGAAACGGCTAAGACTCTCGCGCCGGGCGACGTATTCCAGCTGCGCGCAACGGTCACGCCCGCGGGGGACAATGTGACATGGAAAAGCACGAACACGGCTGTCGCTACGGTAAGCGGCGGCAAGGTTACCGCCATGGGCGCGGGCACGGCTGAGATAACCGCATCTCTGCCCAACGGCAGCAAAGCTGTATGCAAGGTGACGGTAGAACGCACGAAGCTTACGGCGGCGAACGTAAGCAACATAGCGGGCAGGACATACACGGGCAAGGAGATAAAGCCCGCAGTTACCGTAAAATACAGCGGCAAGACGCTCGTCAGCGGCAAGGATTACACCGTAAGCTACTCAAACAACGTGAAAGTCGGCACGGCTAAGGCTACGGTAACAGGCATCGGCAATTACAGCGGCAGTGTTGAAAAAACGTTCATCATCTCGCCCATGAAGCAGACGATAACGGCTGCCGAGAGCGCCTGCAAGGGCATTAAATTAAGCTGGCCGGAGGACGAAACAGCGACGGGCTATGAGGTGCAGTACAGCCCGAATTCCGGCTTCGCAGGCAGCATGAGCAAAAAAGTCAGCGGCACTGCAAGCACCACGATAACCGGACTGACCGGCGGCAAGACCTACTATGTAAAAGTTCGCAGCTTGGCAGAGGTCGGCGGAAAGACATACGCGGGCGCTTGGTCGAACGTGGTAAGCGTTAAAGCGGCGAAGTACGACATCACGAAAGCTAAAGTAAGCGGCATAGCCGACAAGGTATACAACGGCAAGAACCAAACGCAGAAGATAAAAGTGACCTACAATGGCAAAACGCTGAAAAGCGGCACTGATTACACGCTGAAATACGCGAGCCGCAAGAACGTCGGCACGGCAACTGTAAAGATAGTCGGCGCGGGCGACTACGCGGGAACTATCAAAAAGACCTTTAAGATAAACCCCGAAAAGCAGAAGGTCGAGAAGCTGATAGCGAAGTCAAAGGGCTTTACCGTAAAGTGGGCAAAGACGGCTTACGCTGCGGGCTTTGAGATACAGTACGCGAAAAACGCAAAATTCAGCAGAGCTAAAAAGGTGACGGTAAGCGACGGCACGAGCGTTAAAAAGAGCGTGACGAAGCTGAGATCGGCGAAAAAATACTATGTAAGAGTACGCACATACACCACCGTAAGCGGCAAGAAATACTACGGCGCATGGTCGGCGGCTAAGAGCGTTACAACAAAAAAATGATCTGCGGCGCAGACCTGCGAAAGGGTCTGCGCTTTTTTTGCGCTCGGGGTTGCTTTTTGGGCGATAGTGTGTTATAATATTTTTAGGTATTGTTTATAGAAAACAACGGAGATAACGACATGATAAAAAGCACACTGCTCGCCGCGGCTGCCGCCCTGCTGATATGTACAGGCTGCGCGCACAGCGGCGGAGATCCATCGGGATATTACGAAGAGCCCGACTCGGCAGAGAGCGCGGCTTCTCAGGCAAGCACGGAAAGTTTAGAAAGCGCGGATAGTTCGGCGGCTGAGAGCAAAGCTGACAAATCCGACAAAGCTGAGGAAGCGGATATGTACGACGTTTCGCCTATAGCGGAAGCTTACCGCGCGGGCGACCCATCGGCGCTGAGCGAGTTTGACCGCGAGATATACGAAAAAGCGGCGGCGGTGCTGGACGAGATAATTACCGACGGCATGGACGATTACGAAAAAGAGCTTGCCGTGCACGACTACATAATTTACAACGTGACCTACGATGAAGGCTCGCTGAGCGCGATACCGAACCCCGCGGAGCACTGCGACGACCCATACGGCGCGCTGATAAACGGCAAGGCGATATGCAAAGGCTACACCACCACATTCAGAATGTTCATGGGAATGCTCAGCATACCATGCGGCACGGTGCACTCGAGCGACGCTACCGGTGAAGAGCACGCCTGGAACACGGTAAAGCTCGACGGCAGCTGGTACTACGTTGACTGCACATGGGACGACCCCATTCCCGACAGCGCCGCGCGGCCGGTCATCCACACATATTTCAACGTTTCGCGCGAGGAGATAGAAACAGACCATGTGCTGCCCGACGGCTGCCCCGACACCGAAAGCGCTGCGAACAGCTACTACACGCGCAGCGCGGTGAAGATAGCAGACCTCGGCGAGATATACGGCGCGGCAAAAGACGCTTTAGCGCAGGGCAAGCGGGACTTCGTACTGCTCTTTGACGAAAGCACCGGCATAACGCTGGACGGCGTGGACGCGATAGACGATATATACGAACCCGAGAGCAAAGCACTTGAGAAAAAGCTGAACGGGCTGGCGGCGAAGATGAAAAAAGACGGCTTGGCTAACAACTGCTTTTTAGACGTGCGGCGCGTACAGACAGCCGAGGGCATAGGGCTGTATGTGGAAATGCACTTATTTACTGACTGAAAGGAGCGCTGAAAAATGCGTTTCAGACCATGTATCGACATACACAACGGAAAGGTGAAGCAGATAGTAGGCTCATCGCTGAAAGACGAGGGCGGCGAGGCTGCGAACAATTTCGTTTCAGATAAAAATGCGGACAGCTATGCGCGGCTCTACAAAGAGCGCGGGCTGAGCGGCGGGCACGTTATAATACTCAACCCGCGCGGCAGCGAGCACTACGAAGCTGACCTGCGGCAGGCGCAGTTGGCGCTGAGCGAGTACGAGGGCGGCTTGCAGATAGGCGGCGGGATAACGGACGAAAACGCGGTCGATTTTCTGAACATGGGCGCTTCGCACGTTATAGTTACGAGCTACGTTTTCCGCGGCGGCGAGATAGACTTTGCGCGGCTGAAAAAGCTGACGGAAGCCATCGGCAAAGAGCGGCTGGGGCTCGACCTTTCGTGCAAAAAGCGGGGCGGCGAGTACTATATCGTCACCGACCGCTGGCAGAAATTCACCGACACGGCGCTTTCAGAGCAAACGCTCGACCTGCTTTCGCGAAGCTGTGCAGAATTTCTGATACACGCGGCGGACGCTGAGGGAAAATCGAACGGCATAGAGGAAGGCGCGGCGAAAATAGCGGCACTCTCGCCGATACCGTGCACATACGCAGGCGGCATCTCGAGTTTTAACGACGTAGACAAACTGCGCGACATATCGGGCGGCAGGCTGGATTTCACTATCGGCAGCGCGCTTGACATATTCGGCGGCGTAATGAGTTTTGAAGCCGCGGCGGAGTATGTGGAAGAGAAATAAAACGCCGCTCGGCGGCATAAAATAAAATAGACCAAATCAGCAGAAAGGAACTGATAAAAATGGCAAAGCTCAAAATAGCAGTAATATTCGGCGGAAAGTCGAGCGAGCACGACGTTTCGCTCGTTTCGGCGGCGCACGTTATAGAAAGCATACCGAAAGATAAGTACGAGGTGATATGCATAGGCATCACCAAAAAGGGCCACTGGCTAAAATACATAGGCCCTGCCGAGCTTATCAAAAACAAGGAATGGGAAAAGCACCCCGACAACGTGCCCTGTATCATGAGCCCCGACACCCTGCACAAAGGCTTTATCGTGCTCGGCGCGGACGGCACTTTCGACAACATAAAAGTAGACTGCATATTCCCCGTACTGCACGGCAAAAACGGCGAGGACGGCACTATACAGGGACTTTTCCAGCTCAGCGGCGTGCCCTTCGTCGGCTGCGACATGATCTCTTCGGCGAACTGCATGGATAAGGAAATGACACACCTGATACTCGAAGCGAACGGGATAAAGATGGCGAGATTCATCTCTATGCGTTACAGCGAGATGGATAAGATAGATGATAAGATAGCCGAAGCGGAAGCGAAGCTGAAATACCCGATGTTCGTAAAGCCCTGCTGCGCAGGCTCATCGGTAGGCGTTTCGCGCGTGGAAAACGCTGAGGAGATGAAAAACGGCATAAAGCTGGCATTTCTTTCAGACAGCAAGCTGCTCATAGAAGAGGGCGTTACAGGAATAGAGTGCGAGTGCGCAGTGATGGGCAACGACGAGCCTTTTGCATCTACCGTTGGCGAGATAAAGAGCGCGAACGAGGGCTTCTACGACTTTGAATCGAAGTACGAGGACGACAATTCGGAAACGATAATCCCCGCCCGCATGAGCGAGCAAGCGATAGAGAATATTCGCGCGCTGGCGGTAAAGGCTTACAAGGCGATAGGCTGCGCGGGACTTTCGCGCTGCGACTTCTTCCTCTGCCCCGACGGCACTGCCCTGCTCAACGAGATAAACACTCTGCCGGGCCACACGCCGATAAGTATGTACCCGAAGCTGATGGAGCACGCGGGCATGACCCCCGCTCAGCAGGAGGATAAGCTGATAGAACTAGCGCTTGAAAGAAACTAATAGAAACGGAATGATTTGACATGATAGAAACTCTCAGCGGCAGCATTTCAGACGGCGCTATCGGCGTATTCGACTCAGGCGTCGGCGGACTTACCTGCGTGAAAGAGCTGATAAGGCTGATGCCGCACGAGGACATAGTGTACTTAGGCGACACCGCGCGAGTGCCCTACGGCACGAGAAGCCGCGACACGATAGCGGAATACTCGAGGCAGGACATACGCTTTATGGAGCAGCACAACGTAAAGCTGCTGCTGGTAGCCTGTGGAACGGTATCGGCGGTAATGCAGACCGTGCCGATATTTGACGGCTCGTCCATAACCTGTTACAGCGGCGTGATAATACCCGCGGTAGACGAAGCCTGCGCGGCCACGAAAAACGGCAGGATAGGCGTTATCGCAACGCCCGCCTCGATACGTTCGGGATGTTACGAGCAGGAGATACACCGCATAAGACCTGACGTGGAGGTATTCAGCCAAGCGTGCGCGATGTTCGTACCGCTGGCGGAAAACGGCTACACTGCGCCTGGGTGCGCGCCCGCGGAATTTTTCGTTCGCGAATATCTGAGCGAGATAAAGGCGCAGGGCATCGACACGCTGATAATGGGCTGCACGCACTACCCGCTGCTGGAGGACGTTGTGCGCGAATTTATGGGCGAGGGCGTAAAGCTGATCTCGCCGGGCGCGGTAACGGCTCAGCAGGCATTTGAAGCGCTAAAGGCGCAGAACGCGTTGAAAGGCGAAGATCACAAGGCGAAGATAGAGCTTTACTGCACCGACAGCGCGGAGCTTTTTGCGGAGAACGTGAGCAGATTTTTAGGCGGCGGAGCAAGCGGCGCGGAGATACTGCAATGTTCGCTGACGTAAGGTCGGTGGCGGCATGAAAGCTATCAAGATCGCGAGCGGTGAGAACGCGAAGCTGCGGCTGGTAACGGTAACGGGCGGCGAGCGCACGGAGCTGGAGTGCGAATGCGAGCTGCGCGGCGGCGATGGCCGGCACATAATAAAGTACAAAGACGGCGCGGGAAAAGTGATGATGAAGCTGACGAGCGAGCGCGCCGAACTTCTGCGTACGGGCGGCGAAACGGGCTTAAAGCTATCCGCCGAGCCAAACACAGAAACTATTGCAAAGATCAAGACGGAGTATGGCACACTGAGCGTGCCTGTACGCGGGATCTCGCACAAATACGAACCGACGGACGAAGGGGTCACGGCAGCGTTTTCGTATGACAACGGGAACGTTGTTGAGGTTTGGGTTCGGGTCTGGAAGAAATGAAACAGAATATCATGACGGCTTGGAGAATATCCGAGCCGTTTTTTTGTGCACATTCGATATATTTCGACACGTTTTTTCTATAAGCAGTTGAGAATAAAATGTGAAGAATATATTTTATTTTTGTTCGAGATATGTTATAATATGTATATATTACAATTTGCAGGAGTTCTGGCGAACAAAGTTTCTTTTAATTGTGTCAAAAATGATACCATTAAAATTGAAAAATATGTTATAATATATACATCGAATACATACACTGCCAAAACAAGGAGAGATGTACCTATGGAAAACGAACTTTACGCACACATCAGCGAGGACGGAAGAAAGCAGACGCTGAAAGAGCATTTGGAAAACGTTTCTAGAATGGCGGAGGATTTTTGCATACCTATGCTGAAACCGATGGCGCGGCGGTCGGGCGAGCTGCACGACATCGGAAAAGCGGCGGATGACTTTCAACAGCGGCTGTACGGCTCAAAGAAAAGCTTTTGCCACGCTGCCTGCGGTGCGATAGAGTATCAAAAACTGAGCGATTTTGAGGATATTATCGCCTGGCTGATGGAATACTGCATCGCGAGCCACCACACGGGGCTGCTTGACGGGCAAGGGAGCGGGCAGGAGCTCGCCACGCTGAAAAATATGCTCGGCAAAAAATACAGCGGCAGCGCAGATTACAGCAGGTACAAGGAGATAGTGCCCGAGGTACTGCTGAGCGCCGAAGAGCAGAAAGCGGCGCTGGAGGAGCTGGAGAGCTGCGGCGAGGACAACACCGAGATGATGGAGAGGTTCGCTTTTTTCGTGCGCGAAGTTTTCTCATGCCTTACCGACGCGGATTTTCTGGACACGGAAAAATTTTTCTATCCGAATACCGAGCGCGGGCTGACGGGAGATATGGAGAAAGCGCTGGAAAAGCTGAACGGGCGATTTACGGAATTTACGCAGACCACTGAACTTCAAAAAGCGCGCGGCAGGATACAGCGGCAGGCTTTTAAAAACGCCGCCGAAACGAACGAAAACATAATGCTGCTGGATATGCCGACAGGCTCTGGCAAGACGCTCACCGCGGCGAAAATAGCGCTCACGAGCGGCAAGAAGCGGGTGATCTACGTTATTCCGCAGATCAGCATAATAGAGCAGACCGCCGACAGCATGGAGCAGATATTTCAGGAAACCATGCCCGTGCTCCAGCACCACTCGAACTACTCATACGAACCAAAGCGCGGCGCGGACAAGCCGGACGAGGAAAAAGCCGAGCGCCTGCTGATAAAGACCACCGAAAACTGGGACGCGCCATTCATCGTGACGACAAGCGTGCAGTTTTTCAACTCGCTCTGCCACTACAAAAGCTCGGCGCTGAGAAAGCTGCACAATCTGCGCGACTCGATACTGATATTTGACGAGATACACCTTATACCGACCGAGCTGCTGCGCCCCTGCCTGAAAGCTATCGGCTACATAACCAAATACATGAACAGCAAAGCACTTTTCCTCTCGGCTACCATGCCCGACTACTCCGCTATCTTCAAGAAATATATGCCCGACGTGAAGTTTGCCGAGCTGATAACGGACAAAAGCGATTTCGGATATTTCAAGAAATGCAGATACAATGACCTCGGCAAAAGCAGCTATTCCGCAGTTGCCGAAATGGCGCAAAGCAAGCCTAACGCGCTGATAGTCGTGAACAAAAAGGACACGGCGGCGGAGATATACCGCAAGCTCGGCGGCGAAAAATACCACCTCTCGGCATTCATGACACCCGCGCACCGCAGCAGCGTTATTGCGAAAATACATGAGCGACTGAACGACGGCGCGCATATCACAGTAGTGTCCACCTCGCTGATTGAGGCGGGCGTAGACCTCGACTTCAAATGCGTCTTCCGCGAGATGGCGGGACTGGACAGCATTTTGCAGTCGGGCGGGCGCTGCAACCGCGAGGGCAAGTACGACAAAGGCGATGTGTACATTTTCAAGACTGACGAAAAGGCGAATCCTGCTTTTGATCGGCTGGTGCACTTTACGGAAACCGCAGTGAAAAATACGAACACTTCTATGGAAAACATCGACAGCGAAGCCTGCGTGAAAGAGTATTACAGGCTGAAATACGGCTTCAACAAAGAGGAGATGGACATAAACTCTATCGAAAAATTCAGCGTTGCGGCAAACGAATGCAACGGACATACTGCAAACTACGAGGAATCTCTGCCATTCAGAAGCTACGCTGAACATTTCCAATATATAGAGTCTGACACAACGGCGATAATCATTGAAACGCCAGAAAGCCGCAAGCTTATAGAGCTTCTGAAAAGCGGAGGCAAGAGCGTTCGCCGCAAGCTGCAAAGGCACTCGGTATCGGTGTACCGCTACCAATTTGAAACGCTTTTGAAAGAAGGCGTGCTGAGCGAAGTGAGCGGTTTCTATCTGCTGAACACGCCCGAGCGCTACGATGCCGAAACGGGGCTTATAGTTTCCGCGCAGGGGGAAGCGTATTTCGGCTGAGCCGCAAATACAAAGAAAAAGCCGCCCGAGATGGGGGCGGCAGTTTTCAAACGCAATACCAATATATTGCAACTCACATACGCTTTCGCGCAGACTATATGTTTATTATAGCATTTTTACAAGATGTTTGTCAATGCAGGGATTTTGTTATAACTGCACAAAAAAGGCATTTAAAAGTTGTAACATTACACTATTGACATTTAATTCAAAATGGAGTATCATTATTACAGTAACGAAATACTAATATAAGTTTAGAGGAGATGATTAAATGGCTAACGATTTTAAAGTGATCGTTGAAGGCGATTACGCCGGCTTTAACAGACCTGAGCTGAAAACCGAGAGGGTGACTTACGATGTGCCCACTGTCGGCGCACTCGAGGGAATGCTCAAATGCGTGTATTGGAAGCCGGCGTTTTGCATCAAGATCGACAAGATCGTGGTTTTCAACCCGATCAAGACCGTCAACATACGGCGCAACGAGGTAAAGACCAAGCTGCCGCTAAAGGCGGTCAGAGCGCAGATGAACGGCGGCGGCGCGGCAGTTATCTACACGCCCGATGTGCGAACGCAGCGCGGCTCGGTAGTGCTCAAAGACGTGAAATACGGGATAGAGTTTCACATCGAGCGAACGTTCATACGCTCTGACCACGAGGACGAGTGCGAAGAAAAGCACTACAACATCATGCTTCGCAGACTGAAAAAGGGGCAGTGCTTCCGCCAGCCATGCTTAGGGTGCAGAGAGTTTTCGGTGAAACGGCTGGAGCTTGTCAATGATCTCGACCTCAGCGAAGTTGCCGAAGAAAACATGGGCAGGCACGATCTGGGGCTTATGCTTTACGGAATGAGATTTCGCGACGGCGGCAAGCCGATAAACGGCGACTGGGAACACCCGCAGTTTTCCGACAAAGCAGACGCCATGTACTACCATCCGTACATGATCGACGGCGTTATAGACGTCGCCGAGTACAGAAAGGAGCTAAAATGCTGATAAAAGCACTTTGCGATTACAGCCTGATACAGAAAAAAGAAGTAGAGGACGGATACTGCAAACAAAACGTAAACTATCTTATACAGCTCTTGCCCGAGGGCTGTATAGAAAAGATCGTCAGCGTAGAAATTCCGAAAGCGCCTAATGACAAAAAGGGCAAGGCGAAGATGGTGCTTGCGCCAAAAGTCGCCGAGCTTCCCGTCCGCACTCAGAAATCGAGTATAGACGGCAACATCATCGAGCACCGCCCGCTCTACATATTCGGGCTGAACTACAACAAAAAGGACGGCACGCTTTCGACCGAGGACAAGACCGACAAAGCAAAGAAATCGCACAAAGCGTTCTGCGAGGTGAACCTTGCGTTTTTCGAGGGCATTGACTCGCCGCTCTGCCGCGCGTACTGCAATTTCATAAAGACGTGGAAACCCGAAGAGCACACAGGCGACCCGATATTGCTGGGGCTTGGCAGCCGTTTCGGTGCGGCGAGCGTTTACTACGAATTCGGATTTGACACGGACAAACTTTTGCAGGACGACCCCGCTTTTAAGGAAGCTTACGACAAATATTTGGCGGAGAAACAGGCTGCCGCCGAAGCTGAAAACACCGAGCTGGCGGTATGCAGCATACTGGGCGAACGTCTGCCGCAGGCGCGCATACACGATAAGATCAAAGGCATAGCGGGCGGTATAGCGTCGGGCTGCGTTATGGTAAGCGCTAAGGAGGACGCTTTTGAATCGTACGGTAAAAAGCAGTCGTTCAACAGCGGCGTTTCCGAAAAGGCTATGAAGATGTACACCTCGGCGCTCAATCGCCTGCTTGCTGACGAGGCGCACCACAAGGTAATGGACGACCTGACGCTTGTCTACTTCGCCATGAAGCGGGACGACGTGAACGAATCAAGACTGGTGAGCAGACTGCTTACGGGCGCTGACAACACACTGAACGATACTTTCGCAAAGGCGCTGAAAGGTCTGCCGATCGAGTTTCCCGACATCGACGAGAAGGTGGATTTTTACATCGCGGGACTTACGGCGAACAGCTCGCGAGTGTGCCAAAAGTTCGCCCTGCGCAGGAAGTACGGCGACATCATCGACAACATAATGGAGCACCAGCGCAATATGGCTATCGGCTACGAGCCGAAATACATCTCGGCAGGGCGAATGCTCCACGAGCTGGTATCGCCAAAATCAAGCAACGACAGAGTACCGCCGCCCCTGCTCTCGGGTATTTTTGAGGCGATATTCAACGGAACGAACTACCCCACTTCCCTGCTGAGCACCATGATAAGACGTGTAAAGACAGACAGCGATGACGACAATAACCATTTTATAAAGCTAAATAACGCGCGCGCGGGCATAATAAAGGCCTGCCTGATACGCAATTACAAAAAGGAGGACATTAAAATGCTGATGAACCAAGACAACAGAGAGCCGGCGGCCCTTTGCGGCAGGCTTTTCGCCGTACTGGAAAAGATACAGTGCGATTCTGTAACGGGCGACCTGAACAGGACTATAGGCGACACATACTTCTCGTCAGCCTGCTCGCAGCCCGCAACCATTTTCCCGATACTGATGAAGCTTTCAAGAAACCACATGAGAAAGCTCGGCAAGCCGGCTTTTATCTATTACGACAAGCTTCTTACCGAGTTAAACGCAGGGCTTAACGACAGATACCCGAAGCAGCTCAGCTTAGAAGATCAGGGTATGTTCATCGTGAACTACTACCAGCAGAAGAGCGAGCTTTACACCAAAAAGGAAACCAAAGAAAAGGCTGCGCAGGCCGACGAATAATGAAAGGAAGATAAAACTATGGAAAACGCTATCAAAAACCGCTATGAATTTGTAATGATATTCGACGTAGAAAACGGCAACCCCAACGGCGACCCCGACGCGGGAAATATGCCGCGCGTAGACCCCGAAAGCAACCTCGGCTACGTTACCGACGTATGCCTGAAAAGAAAGATCAGAAATTTCGTAGAGCTTGTAAAAGAGGGCGAGCCGGGCTACAACATACTGATAAAGGCTGACAAGGCGCTGAACACCAAGTTCACCGAAGCTTACGACGCGCTCGATCTGCCGACCGGAAACGGCAAGACCACGCCCGTCGAAACGCAGAAGCAGGCGCGCGACTACATATGCAAAAATTACTACGATGTGCGCACATTCGGCGCAGTAATGAGCACGGGCGACGACCCATGCGGAATAGTAAGAGGGCCTGTGCAGATAAACTTTGCGAGAAGCCTAGACCCCGTTTTCCCGCAGGAGATAAGCATTACCCGACAGGCAAAGACCACGGCTGAGAGGAAAGAGGTCGGCGACACCGAAATGGGCAGAAAGAGCTTTATCCCCTACGCGCTCTACCGCGCTGAGGGCTACGTTTCCGCGATGCTCGCCGACAAGATAACGGGCTTTAGCGAAGACGACCTCGAGCTGCTTTGGAGCGCGATCATCAATATGTTTGAGCATGACAGAAGCGCGGCGCGCGGAAAGATGTGCATGAGAAAGCTGATAGTTTTCAAGCACGAGTCGCCTTTGGGCAACGCCCCCGCGCAGACGCTTTTCGACAAGATCAGCATAAAGCTGAAAGAAGATACGGCTGTACCCAGAGCATTTTCGGACTACGAGATAAGCATAGACCGCGATATGCCCGCAGGCGTAGAGATGATAGAAAAGCTTTGATAAAAATTGGAGAACGAGGTATACAGAGAGCAGGCGCGGACGATAAACATACGCAGCATACAGCACTATATGTACTGTCCGCGCAGATTTGCTCTGCTGGAAATAAACGACGACTGGGCGGAAAACGCCTTTGTGGTAAAAGCTAACCTGATGCACGATAATGTGCACAGCGGCAGCCGCAGCTTTGAGAGCAAAGAAAAGATAGTGCGCAGCGACGTTGCGCTTTACTGCGACGACCCCGAGCTGGACATTTTCGGCGTGGCTGACTGCATAGAATTTGTTCGGAAAAAGAGCGGCGCGTATATCGAAAAACTCGGCGAAAATTTTGACGTGGACATCGTGGAATACAAGCCGCGCAAGCCGAAGTCGGGCGAATACAACGAAAGCGACGCCATACAGGTCTACGCGCAGAAGATATGCGCCGACAGCATTTTCGGCTGCGACTGCAACGCGTACATATATTACGGCGATGTGCGGCGCAGGGTAAAGCTGCCTTTTGATGGGCGGGAGCGTGAAAAGTATGACGAACTGCTGCGTAAATATCTGCACGAGATGCGGGAGATACTGCAAAGCGGCGAGATACCTCAGCGTGCCCGCGGACAGAAATGCAGCGGGTGTTCGCTGGCGGATATGTGCTTCCCGAAAGTGAAAAAATACAGCGTAAAAGAGATAGTGATGTCGATGAACGACGCGCAGTAAAGGGGCTGAGAGGTTGCGAAAACTGCTTAATTCACTCTACATAATCGACGAAACGGCGTACCTGACGCTCGACGGCGAGAACGTAGTGTGCCGCACGAAAAACGAGGACGGCGAATACAGCGGCGAGAAATTTCGGCTGCCATTCACCACCATCGAGGACATATACCTTTTCAGCTACATAGGCTGTTCGCCCGCGCTGATGGGCAAGTGCACCGAATACGGCATACCGATAAACTTCATATCGCCGCAGGGAAAATTCTTAGCGAGAGTTCAAGGCAAGCCGAAGGGCAACGTTTATCTGCGGAAAGCGCAGTTTGAAAAATTCGGCACTGAGCAGACGGAGATGATGCAGAACTGCGTGGCGGCAAAGCTTTCAAACACGCGGTATCTGATAAAGCGCAGTATGCGCGACGCACCCGAGATAAACGCCGACGGCGCACTCACCGACTGCATAAGCTACCTCGAAAGCGGCATAAAAAGCGTTTACGAGATGAAGGACAAAGAGATGATAATGGGTGTGGAAGGCAGCTGCGCCAAAGCATATTTCGATATTTTCGACCGGCTGATACGTCAGCAGAAAGAAGAATTTAAGCTGCTGAACCGCACCAAAAGACCGCCGCTGGACCGTGTGAACGCTATGCTCTCGTTTCTGTACACCATCGCCGTCAGCTGGTACACATCGGCGCTGGAGAGCGTAGGGCTGGACAGCTGCTGCGGATTTTACCATTCACTGCGCCCCGGCAGAGCAAGCTTGGCGTGCGACATGGTAGAGGAAACGCGCTGCATATGCGAGCGGCTGGTGCTGACGATGATAAATCTGAAAATGATAAAAGCGGAAGATTTTGAAACGCAGCCGAGCGGCGCGGTATACCTCAGCAAAGACGGCAAGAAAAAGGTACTGACGGCTTGGCAGGAGCGCAAGCGCGGAAAGATAGACCACCCATATCTGGGCGAGAAAATACCGCTGGGACTGCTGCCGTATGTACAAAGTTCGCTGATGGCAAAATACATACGCGGCGAGATAAGCGAGTACCCATGCTATCTGCTGAAGTAGGTGACAAAAAATGATGACATTAGTAAGTTATGACGTATCTACAACGGACAACAACGGCAGAAAGCGGCTGAGAAAAGTCGCAAAAGAGTGCCAGAACTACGGTCAGCGCGTGCAGAACAGCGTTTTTGAGATAGACGTAGACTACGGCACATTTTTGAAGCTGAAAGACAAGCTTTTGAAGATAATAGATCAGCAAGAGGACAGCCTGCGAATATACTATCTCGGCAACAATTGGAAAAACAGGATAGAACATTTCGGCACAAAAGCGGGGTATGATCCCGAAGGCGTGCTGATAATCTGACGGACTGACCGACACCTGCGAAGCGAAAGCGAAACCGATCGCGCGGACGCTTCGCGGCAAATGACCCGCAAAATATCAACGATTTATGAACATCGCGCCGATATTTTGCAAACCAAAAAGGATCGGATCCGTATCATGTGGAGCAAGCGCCCGACTGCAACAACATCTAGGGTCGCGCTCCACGTGAGCGCGTGAGTTGAAATGATGAATACCTGCGGCGAGTTATTGCCGCAGTGTGTCGCGCTCCACGTGAGCGCGTGAGTTGAAATTTCTTTTCCGAAAGGACTGATACAGATGGAACATCGTCGCGCTCCACGTGAGCGCGTGAGTTGAAATGTTCAATATCTTCCGCCGACGTATTCGCCGCGCACAGTCGCGCTCCACGTGAGCGCGTGAGTTGAAATCCAGCAGGCGAGAATATCTCGCGCTAATATCATAGTCGCGCTCCACGTGAGCGCGTGAGTTGAAATTAGAAGGCACGGAAACGTACAGGGTGTTGTCTTAGTCGCGCTCCACGTGAGCGCGTGAGTTGAAATATAGCAGCCGCTCGGCGTAAAGAGGAACAGGCGGGTCGCGCTCCACGTGAGCGCGTGAGTTGAAATAGACTTTGCGAGCAAAAACGATGGCAACGACACGGTCGCGCTCCACGTGAGCGCGTGAGTTGAAATCATGGGCGTTCTTAACAACTATCTGCGGTTCGTCGTCGCGCTCCACGTGAGCGCGTGAGTTGAAATTCAAAATAATAACGCGACCTATAGCCGTGCATACGTCGCGCTCCACGTGAGCGCGTGAGTTGAAATTGCAAGAGCAGTAACAACAGGCATTTTGAAACCGTCGCGCTCCACGTGAGCGCGTGAGTTGAAATCAACCGTCTTGTAAGTCTGCTTGCTCAGCTCCTGAGTCGCGCTCCACGTGAGCGCGTGAGTTGAAATGCTGATGATCGTTCATATATTTTATAACCTGACCGTCGCGCTCCACGTGAGCGCGTGAGTTGAAATACTCAGAGCACTCGGACTGGTTCAAGCTTTTCGGTCGCGCTCCACGTGAGCGCGTGAGTTGAAATTGCACCGAAATGGGTGAAATGATTGTTCCGTTCAAGTCGCGCTCCACGTGAGCGCGTGAGTTGAAATGATTTTGCTCGACTTCGTGCCG